>OLSH01000374.1_pt1 | contig 41979 bp, 40 predicted proteins | sample 1643221 | NCBI WGS metagenome assembly OLSH01 (sample SAMEA3136681, study PRJEB25190) | human gut metagenome | biome: human gut; feature: human-associated habitat; material: faeces | place: Austria | collected 2013 | reverse complement strand
TTTTAATATGTCTGTTTGAGCTACACCTTATTAGAACAAGATGTTTTCAAAGAATCTAACTTTATTTTAAAAATAGATTATAGTATTAATTGAAAATTAAGAGAAATAAAAAAGCTACCCTAGTGAGTAGCCATTGATTTTATTGAGAAATTTACAAAATTGGTGCCAAAAGACAAAAAAACCGACGCGAGGCCTAAAGAGAAGAAATAAATATAAAGTACTTATTAAAGAAACTTATGATAAGCATTTGAAAATATAAATTTTTAACAATGTTAAAAATTTATTCATCATGATTTTTAAATGATTCTTCTTGGTCCACCATCATTATTGTGTTAACAGTATTTCTTGCGATTTCATCTACAGTTAAAAAATCTATCCTGCCATTAGGCAAATATTTTATTCTGGATAATGAATCTATTGTACTAATGAGATTAACTGCAATCTTAAATTTTCCTTGCTCCATATATTCTCTAAGTAAAAAAAAATTTCTTTCAAAATATTCTCTAGATAAATCTTCCATTTTAACACACCCTTATGATTGTTTTTTTTAAAACATCTATAAATAAAATTTGCTCTCCTAAATTATAATTTATTTTATACATAAGTCTATAATCAGTTTTTATATTCTCTATTAATTCTTTACTGATTGCTAGCAAAGTACCTTCTTCTACAGGCATCCCGAATCCTTCTACATCTAATATTGTTCCTAACCTCCAAGTTTTTCTTTCAATATCTTCAGCATAGTTGAAAGGATAATCTTTCATAAAATTTGGATGAACATCTGAAGGAGTACACCATCTATTATTACATATTGTAAAAACACATTTATGAACTAAAGGATAAATATCTTTAGAGGATTCTGTATTTATTTTAGATTCTTGAGGATCTAAATTAGCTTGAAAATAATCATATAATTTATCTTCAGGACTTGGAAGTTTTTTTGAATTTTTAATTAAAAATGCCACCATTTCAATTCTGTTTCCTTTTTTAGCTTCTTTATCTGAAATAATTTCATCATAATGTAGAATTAATTTGTCTTTATAATATAAAAAATTATTATTTATCTTTTTAAGATTATTTAAAATATCTTTAATTTTTAAATAAATATCAGGAATCTCTAAACAATATTCACTTTCAGGAAAATAAGGATTGTAATTTCTAATTTCTTTTTTTAGCTCGTTGTAATTATCAATAGTCACATAATCGCTTATTAATAGGTTGATTTCATTTTTTATTGTTCGACTATAAATATCTGAAAAATCTTTAGGAATATGAAAACTTCTTTCTAAAATTTCATCAACTTTTCTCAATTCTTCTACAGTTAAAGGAGAAATTTTTTCTTTAAGATTTGAGATTAACTTTTGTAGAAACTCTTCATTTATATTAGCAATGCCATTTAATTGATTTAATTGATAGTTCAACTCCTGATTCAAATAAATAGAAGATTTTTCTAAATTTAATTTTATTTTAGGTTTTTTTTCTTTTGATGAAAAAAAGACTGTTTCTAAACTTTCAATATATTCTTCTACATTTAAAAGATTCTCATTTTGGGCTAACTTAATTATTTCATAATAATAACTTTTTATTATAAAATGTTTTTCTTCTAAAATATCTGTTTTAATTTTCTGATTTAGCTGAATAAAATACCAAATATGGTTTAAAAGTCCCTTTTTACTCAAAGCATGCAAAATACTAGCTGCAATTTCAGAACTTTCTTCTTTTTCACTTTTTAAAGAATGGTGAACAAGTATGGGAATTATTATTTGAGGTCTTACTTTTCCTAGCCAAATTAAAACCTCAATTGCTTTAGTCTTATAAATTACTCCCCTAGGCAGATTAGTAAGATAAATTATATATTCTTCAATATCATATTTTTCATTATTTAAATCAATTTTTTCAATCCATTTATATCTTTCTAAATAATTTTTAGGAACTCTTAGCATTAATTCTGTATGTTCTAAAATTTCCTCTAATGTTTTTATTGATTCATCTTTAGAAAGCCATAATCCTGTTTTGGATATAAGTTCATTGGCTATTTGCCAGTCTAGATTATAGGTTTTAAAACATATTGGCTTTAAATACTTGATAAATTCTTTTTCAGACTCACAAAGTTTTTGTAATAATTCTAAACATTTTATACTTTCATTACTATAATTAAATACATCTCCAACTTCTTTATTTATTTCTATAAGTCTATCTGATAACATTTTTTTTACTTGTTGGATATTTCCAACTTCAATTTCAGTTTGAGCTAAACAAATAATAGGTTCTTCATTCTCTTCTTCAAAACTTTCTTCATTTAAAAATGATGACGATTCTAATGTAATTTTAGGGATTTTAAGGTTTTTTAAATCTATCAAAATATTTTTCAATAAATTTCTTTTTTTATGTTTTTTTAATATTTTAATAAACAATTCTCTTCTTTTCTCATCTAATTCTACAACAAATTGTCTTTTTATTCTAGTAGCTAATTCTATATAATCTATTGAAGTTTTATCTTCAATACTAGTTAAAATTTCTATTTGAAGATTCACATAGTCTTCAAAATACCTCTCATCACCTTGAATAAATATTTCTGCCAAAGCATATTTTATAATTGGATCTACATTCTTCATTTCATTTATAAAATAGCTCATTGAATCTTGAATATTAATTTCATTAGTACCTTGAATATAGCCTTTTAATGGCTCTACTAGATCTGCTGTTTCTTCCTTTACATTATTCAATAATTCTTCATAAGTAGGGAATATCATTTTTTTTAAATATTCTGTAGCTTTTTTTCTACTTAAATTTTTATATATAACACTTACCATTTTTTCTTTATCATCTCTTACATATCGTTGAAATGTCATTTCACCTGAAGCATATTGTAAATTTCCTAAAATTTTTGAAATATATTTTTCTTTATTTTCTAAATTTTTTAATTCTTCGATACCAGTTATCATTAAAGTAAGCTGGGATTCTTTATACCATGAAGGGCCCATAGATGTTTCAAGCATTTTTTTATAAGTTAATTCAGCTTTTTCTATGGCCTTCATTTGACCATAAAGTTTTATTATTTTTAAGAAATCCCTATTTCTTTCCCAGCGATTTAATACATATTTATCTATATATTCTTCAAGTTTATCAACAATTGAAAAAGCTTTTCTTGCTTCTTTTCTATCCTTGACAATTTCTTCACTTACATAAAATAAGGCCCTTCTATATCCTTCATTATATAAACCTAATTGATAATTTATGACTAAATAGTTTTTTAAATCTTCTATTTTGTCATTAAAAAAATTTATATAAATAAATGCTAGCTCTTTGTAAATGAAAGGAATAATATTTTCTGGAATAAAGTAAGACCTTTCCCATTTTACTCTTTCCATAAAATTAATTTTTAAATCTTCTAATATTTCTAAAACATTTTTATAAATGTTTAAAAATTGATTAGTATTAGAAGTAGCTCTTGCTTTGTAACATTCTCCTAAGATACTTCCAACTTTTCTTATTACATATACAATAAACTCTTCCCATTCTCTTGGAAATTCTATTTTCTTTTTTTCTAAAACATCCCCAATATATCCTTTATATACATAATAATTATAATATTCTAAATAACTTTCAAAATTAAAGTCTACTTGATTTTGACTTCTTAAGTTAAAAGTAGGTTCTTTTTCATTTTGAATTAGTTTTTCTAGTAAAATTGTATTTTTACTAAATGGAATTAATGCTAAAATTGATTCTGAGTTCTTTTGTACATTATATTCCTGTAGAAGATTTTCTAAATCTTTAACTGCTTTAAAAAGTCCATTATTTTCTTTGGTTAAATAACAACATTCTTGCATTTCTACATAAAATAATATTATTTTATTTATAAAATTTATACTATCAATAGTTACCTTTGTATTAAAAAATTTTTTTAAAGTTGATATATCAGGATATTCTCCATATTCTTTTATGCACCACGCTAAATGCTCTGAAATAAGATATTCTCCTATTTCAGGATATTCTTTTCTATAATATGTTATTTTGCTAAAAAATTCTTCAGGAGATCTGTAAAAAGAAGAAATTACATCTAAAGAAATAATTTCTAAAGATACTTTTTCTTGCTCAAATTCACTTATACATTTATTTTCTATAGATTTAAGTAATTTTTTTCCTTCAAATATAAAGTTGTCTTTAAACAACTTATGTAAGAAGTATTTTATGTCTTTACATGAAATTGTTTCTATTAAGCTTTCTTCATGAATTATATAATTTAAAATATATTTTTCTTTTCCTGTTTCATATAATGCTTTTGCAATTTCAACTGAAAAAGTTCTGAAAAGTTTTTCATTCCTAAATTTAAATCTTTGAAAAAGTAATAGAATTCTAATTACATCTGAAAAATTTCCTTCATCTATAGTAATATCTAATACATTTTCTATATCTACAAACATTAATTCCAAATCAATATTTTTAAATGAGCACAAGTCCATCCATGATTGATTACAATTCTTTATAGCTTCTTTTCTTAATTCTTCTGAATTAATTAAATGATATAGTATATTTTCTAAAGAATAAGAACTATTTCTATTTTCTATACAGAATTTTGCTATAATATTGTGTATTTGTTTATCTAAATATAATGTTTTTTCCTTTATAAAATTCTCAAATGAAGTATGATATATTTTTAAATTACCATCCTTTTCATTTATTAAGTGACTTACTATTGCTAATGTGCTTTCTAAGGTATATTGTTCCTCTAAGGGGAGTAGTTTTAAAAATTCTTCTTTTGATATTACTTTTCGCATTCTTGAGATTATGCCTAATACTTTAATTAATTGTTGATTATCTTTTATTTTTTTCCAATAAAGTCCATAATAGTTTTCTATTTCTCCATTAAAACTAGGAATGGTATTTACCATTTCTTCAGTTATTGAACCTTGAGCATTTAAATAACTTATCAAATATTTTAAATATAATGGATTTCCCTCACTTTTTTCAGCAATCTTTCTTATTAAATTTAATTTTATATTTTCTAGGATTAATTTATTATTTATAAAATAAACCATTCTATTCATCTCTAATGAAGATACATTTATAATTATTTTATTTTCTATATATTCTGGGATTAGATTTTCATTATTCCCTGAAATTATTATAAATATATTTTCTTTTAATTCTCTTGGTAAAATTTTTAAAAATGAAATAACTCTCTCTTTACCTAATGTAAGTATTTCATCTATTCCATCAATAAAAAATATAAATTTTTTATTTTCTTTTTTTCCTTTTTTAGATAATTCTATTAAATAATTATGAATTAATTTTATTAACTCTATATCACTTCTATTTTCTTCTTTTAATAGTTTTTTATAAAGATATTCATGAATGTTATTTATAAACCACTTTCCTAAAATCTCACTGCTAGAATTGTATTGAATATTATATTGGTCTTCTATTCCTTTTAAATAATATTTTCCTAAAATTTCTATATTTTTATTTTTTAAATTAAAATTATGCACAAAAGTGGTTTTTCCACTTCCAGGAACTCCTTTAAGAAAAATATATCCTTCATTATTATGAGTTATATAATCTAAAATTTCTTTTTCAGTTGAGATATTTTCAATGACTTCTATTTCTTTTTCTTCTTCTTTTGAATATATTTTTACATCTAATTCTTTAAATATTAATATTGCTTTTTTTATACTTATTGCACCTAAAGTATTTCTTTTTCCTCTATCATATATTATTATACCTTTGACTTGTCCATTTATAATAAGAGGAGAACCAGATAAACCAGCTACCCCAGGTAATATCTCATTATATTGGAGAACTAGATCAAAATTTTCAAAATTTTCTTTATTCTTTTCATAGAGTACTTCTCCTTCTAGTACTATTCCATCTGAAAGTTCTATTTGAGGATAACCAAAAGTTTCCCATTTTTCATTTTCTGGAATGGTTTCTTTTGATAGATGAAAGTATTCTTGAACCAAAATTTCTTCTTCTAGCTTTAAAACAATAATATCTAACTTATATTCTTCAGAAATAGAAATATTTAAAGGAGTGGCTTTAACAGTCTGCTCTTTTTCCAAATATTTAAATGTTAGTTCAATATCAATACTTTTAGAATACTCCTCAATACAATGAAGTGCTGTTAATACTTTATCTTCACTTATAAGAAATGCTGTTCCCATTTGTGAGCCACACTTAAGTATTGCAACATTTGCTTTTATTTGATTTTTATCTAAAATCATCACTGTCACCCCTTACTGATAAAATCATACTTTTTTCTGTAGTATTGTCTATTATTTTACACTCATATTCTTTTTCAATTTTTTTAACTAGATCTAACCAACCAATTTTATAATTAAAAATAAATTTTTTAAATTTATTTTTTTTCTTTTCTAAAATATATCTAACTAAATCTTCTGAGGGTTTATTATTATTTCCATTTCCTGTAAAAATCCAATTTTTCCCATCAATTAATTCAATTAATTCTCTACTTGTACTTTTTAAACTTCCGTGATGAGATATTTTTATTATATCAAAATTGAAAGAGTAGTTTTTTTCTTTTTTTAATTTTTTTAAACTTTCTACTATTGTACTAGGTTTAGAATCTCCTAAAAATAGTGCTTTATCATTTTTAGTTTCTAGAATGACTGCAATGGATGAAGCATTTGTTTTACTACTGTCTTCCATTGGAAATTCAATCTTATCCCATTTTTTTGATTTTTTATATGAACAAAAATATCCATCTTCAATTTCTGGTTCTTTTCTCATTAATAAAAACTCAAAGGCATCATCAACTTTTTTACCTTTTCCTAATTTAAAATCCATTTTTCTTCTTTTGAGATGCTTTTCCCATTCAATCTTTAAATTCTCTAGATTCTCATTAGATGGAGATAGTAATATAATTTTTAAATCATTGTCTATTATCACTTCTGTTGAATTATTTATTGAAATAGCTTTACTATCAAATTTAGTATTCCAATTATATTCATTTTCATATATATATGAAGCAAGCATGCTACCATGATATCCACTTATATTTCCTTCTTTAGTTGTAAATAAAGCCATTCCTGTAGATATTATATCATCTATAATTGCTTCTTCAGGAGATCCTTTAATTATTTCTTCAGTATTTTTTTCATCTAAATGCCTATAACTATTGTGCCATATTTCATTTATGCCAATAATTTTCTTTTCCAATGAATGACCATTTTCTTCAATTAACTTTAGTATTCCTCCAATATGATCTTGATCTATATGGGTTACAATAACTAATTCTAACTCTTGTTTTAATTCACTTATCTCTTTTAATCTTTTTTTTAGAAAATTATCATATGTTTCTTTATAGCCCCCATCAATTAGAAGATGCTTTTCATAATCTTTTCCATAACTGATTAGAAAGGAATCTCCAATATTAGCAGGAAATATTTCTATCTTCATTTAATCTCCCCCCAATTTTCCCAAACTTTTTTATTAAAAAAACTATAGTTTTTTAACTGTCCTAAGTAAAATTATCTTCTTTAGGAGTTTTATCTGTTTCATAGCCACCTAATTTATTTTTTAAGACCTTTTCTCCCATTTTTATAACCATAGACAACTATAATCTCTCCTTTTTAATGCCTTAATTTTTAAATCTAAATTAATATTATTATACCATTTTTTTTATTAATACAAATAAAAAAACTACTATTTCTAGTAGTCTTCCTTTTTATCTCTCATTTTCTGATTCTTTATCTTTGTTTTTAGATTTTGCCCAGGGATTTTTCTTTCCTGAAGCTTTTTCTTTTTCTACTTCCTGATCCTTACTTTTCAAGTATTTATTTTCTCTTTCTCTGAAGTCTTTCATCAGATCCTTTATCTCTTTTTCCATTTCTTTTGTATCTGCAAGAATTTCTTCCTTGCTTTTTTTCTCTCCATATAGGACTTCTGACATTTCTAAATATTCATGAGCATTATCTCTCACATCTTTTACATACAGCATTAATCTATATTCTAAGCCATCTGAAACTTTTTGAGTATCTTTTCCAAACTCCAAATCTCCCAGATCTATTCTGATTTTTTCTTTTATACATTCTCCACCATAATAAAGACTGATTTTAGTTTTATCATATCCTGATTTCTCATTTGTTTCTCTTTCTTTATTTTTCTCTTTGTCATAGTCCATTAACTGCTTAATAAAATTATAAGCTTTTTCACCTCTTAATGATGTTTCTTCAGCTAATCCAAAGTCATTTTCAGACCAATGGAAAATTACCTGTAGTTTATCTAGTGGCTTTATTAAAGGTTTATTCTCCAATTTTTCCTGAAGATCTTTTACCTGCTCTTTTTCTCTCTCCAGGTAATTACTATAGAGGAATTGTGATCCCTTTTCAGCTTCTATACAAGCTCTGAAAAGCTCATGGTAATCTTCTTTTAATGCCCCTATCCAACTTTTTAAATAATTGCTGTGATCCTGAAAATGTTCTCCTTCTAATTTTATTCCTAGATCTCCTTGTAAAAAAACAGATCCTAGTTCTGCAATGAGTTCTTCTTTTGCATATTCTGGGCTTCCAAACATATGTCCCTTATCTCGATTAAGTCTACTCTCATGACCTGTGCTATGAATCATTTCATGAAGTGCTGTAGATAAAAAAGATTCTGAATCTTTAAAACTTTCTCGTAGTGGCAATACTATTTCATCTTTTGATGGGTTATAATAAGCTTCTGCCTGTCCAACTTCTTTTATTGGACACATAGAAGTAGCTATCATATCTTCAGCTATTTCCAGCACTTGTCCTTTTTCTATTGGAAATTTTTCTAATTCAGGAATTCCTGCTATTTGTTCTCCATTAAATACTTTAAAATAATTTACTATAGGTTTATCTAGTTCTACTTCCTTTTCTATTTCAATGCCCTTTTCATCTTTTTCTTTTACTATTTTGGAGAAGATCCACTTTTCACATAAAACTCCTTTTTCTCCTTTTTTAACCTGCCAACCATTTTCTGTTGCTTGATTATATGTCAGCCATCTTGGATCTTTATACCCTCTTTTTACAGCTTCCATACTAAGTCTAAACCTGTTCCCACCTCTATAGTAAATTTGAGATACTGGATTCTGTGGACGAACTGCCATTTTATCCCATAGTTGTCTAGTTGCTACATATCCCTCTTCCATACTTTTTATAAGTTCATCTACAACTTCTTTTCTGTTTTCCATAACTATTTCAAAAGCTGTCTTCTTATTTTTCTCCATCTTCTGACCCTCCTTCAAGATCTGAAGGTGGAACTATTTCTCCCTCATCAGCAATTCCATATTCTACAATTATTTTTTTATTTTTCCATTTTTTATGCTCTTCAGTTGCTTGTTCAATTTTCTTATTCATAATTCCCTCCATCTTATCTTTCATTTTCAGATTCTTTATCTTTGCCCTTGCTTTTAGCCCAAGGATTCTTCTTTCCATTACTACTTTCTTTTCCTACTTTATTTTCTTGATTATCTATTTCTTTTATTATTTTTCCATCTTTAGAATATTCTATTGAATTTTTTGTATTTCCTTCAATCCCTATTATATGTTTAGATTCAAGCAAATTTTCTTTATAGTTTTCTATAATTGTATTTCCATTTTCTTCCATAGTTATTTTGTGTGCATATTCTCCATTATTGAAATTAACAGTTTTATCATAAGTAGAAAGATATGAATGATAATGAACATTTGGTAATTTTACATGATGTGGAACATCATCATGACATTTATAATTTACTAAGCTATTTTCCTTATACTCCATATCTAAAAGTTTTTTTTCTTCTCCATATCCATCAATGGAAAAAACACTTACTTTTCCGTTTAATTTTCCATCTTTATACTCTGCTTCTTTTCTGTATAAAAATTGCTCTTCTTCTGGTATAAAAAATTCTGTATGGTAAGTATCATAAGATTTCCATATTCCATCTTTTTCCCCATTTATATAATTGCCACTTTGGGTAAATAAGTCTTCTACATCTTTTATTTCTATATAATTATTAAATCCTGTTGTATCAAATCTTCCTTCACACCAAAATCCTTCTTTTTCTCCATTTTCATTATATTTCCCTACTCCTAAAATATGATTTTCTCTATCATATTTTGTTTCTCCTACTGAATTACCTTCTTTATCATAAAAATTTAAGATTGTATTCATTTTCCCATTTCCTGTTACCTTTTCATAATCATAAATTAATTTCCCATCTTCTCTATAATGCTTTGTGCTGTCAAACGCCTCTGTTTCTGTTCTTTTAGATATTTCTTCACTTTTTATTTTTCCTGAAAAATAGAATCTTTTTGTTTTACTAAAAGATTTTGATGTTCTTCCTTCCTTTTCAAATTTTTCATCTGTAATATATCTTAAATTTTCTATTCCTCTATATGATGAAAATTTTCTTTGTTCTACTTCTCCTTCTTTATTTTTGTATTCAATCTTCTTTGAACTGCACATTCCATCTTCTTCATAATACTCTGATGTTATAATACTTCCTGTATCTGCTATTTTTTCTGTTTCTTCTATTCTCAATGCTCCATTTTCAAAATAATACCTACTTGTAGCTGATTCTAGTTCCCCTTTTTCTGTATAGATTTTATGACTTTTTATATTTCCATTTTCATCATATTCTTTACTACTTTTAAGTTGTCCATTACCATAATTTTCAACTATTTTTTCTCCAGAATGATTTTTATCATTACCTTTTCCATCTTTTTCTTTTATTACTTTCCCATCTTTATCTAAAGTTTCTATTTTGACTAAATTGTTATCCTCATAGTTCTTATCTATAATATGAGAAACTTCAAAAGATTTATCATATGTATCTTCGTAAATAATAGTTCTTTCTTTTTCTAAGTTCCCTTCTTTATTATAATCTTTGATTTGAGAAACAATACTTTCATAGTAATTAGAATATGTTTCTTTTTCTGTTAATTCAAAAATTTTATATTTTATTTCTCTTTCTATATTTCCATTTTCATAATAATAGTTTTCTTCTGCCAAAGCATTTTGACAGTTTTTATCAGGAAATGCTGAATATTTTAAATTCCCATTTTCATAGTATTCTTTTATATGATGATTATTATAATCAAGTTCAATATTTCCATTCTCATAATATTTTTTATAATCTTTAGTAAAATGATTATATGTTATAGTAACTTCATCATAGTCAGGAATAGAATCTTCAAACTTAATCCCTTCTAGCTTAAGTTTTCCATTCTCATAATATTCTTTTACTATTCCATTATCATGATCTATTTCTGATTTTATTCCTCCTGGAAGAAGTTGAGAGTTTTCAAAAGAATCTTTTTCTATTGTTGGTGGATAAAACTCTTTTGAAATTCCTTCCACAAACCCATTAACATAGTTTTCCTCTAATATAGAGTTATCTTTATTAATTGTTGTCCACTTTCCTTCTTTTTTGCCATCTTTATAATGACCTTCACTTTGGAATATTCCACCATCTGGTGTATAATTCCTTTCTCTCCAAAAACCATCTTTATCCCCTCTTGAATTTACTGTATTTTCTTTTTTTTCTCTTTTAAACATATTACTTATCTTGTCTAAAAATCCCATTTATTACCCTCCTTATTTATTTGTCCCAACGTCTTTCTCCTGTTTTAAGAATTTTTATATCTCTACCTTTTACTAATGAAGTTCTTCCAAATCTGTCAAATTCTATTGTTAATACTACTTCCTTTCCATTCTTATACCAAATAATATTGGGATAGTTGTTTTCTATAGTTATTATTTCATCTCTTTTAATTTTTATTTTTTTAAAAAACTTTATATCTACACTTGTAAAGCTTGGACAATTATAATATGTATATTCTGTTATATTCTCTTTAGCTGTTTGTTTCCAATTTTCTACCATTATAAACTTAGTCATTGGAACTTGAGCTAATACATTTTTTTGCATTTCTCCATTTGAAATCTCTATTATATGTTGATAAGCTGAATTCCTTATATACATTTCTAAGCCTCTATATTCATAAGCTAATAAAGAAAATTCATTTCTTGATAAAAATAGCTTTTTTCTATAAAAAATTTTTTCTAATATTTCTTTAATTTTATCTAAGATTTTCATAGTTATTTCCTTTCATATTTTTTGACTTTTTGGGTAAATATGGTATAATTAAGTTGAAAGACCCTTAGGGGCACTTATATAGTATTTAGTAGATTCATGTTCAGAATATCAGCCCTTATTCATTAAGGGCTTTTATTCTGCCCTTGAACAAGGCAGAACTAAATACTATATAAGGAGGTACTATTATGTACATCTATATTCACTCACTTTCAATTCATGGAGGAATAGCTATAGCTTTCTTCATTATTGGTTGGTGGTGGTATAAGAACAAATAGTAGCCTCAGCCCCTTTGGGGCTTTTTTCAATTCCCACTTAATACTATATATAGTATTAATATCTTGTGGCCAATCACAAATTAGCCCAAGATATTGTATTTATTATTTTTTCTTCTTTTCAGGAAATCCATCTAGTTTTAGATTAGGATATTTCTTCCCATCTTTTTCTGTTATTTCCAGCTTCAGATATCCTTCAAATTTTTTATTTTCTTTTCCAGTAAGTGTAAATACAGCTTTTTTTCCACTTAACAATGATTTTACTTTTGCTTTTGTCATTGTAAGTTCATCAGAAAATCTCTTAGTCTTTTTCCATAGCTTAAAGTCACAATTTTTGTAGTCACTACAATAAAAGTTTTTTTCTCCTTCATAAACTGGTTTTTTACATACAAGACACTCTCCAATTACTTCTTTTAACTCATTTCTATCTATTTTTTCAAGTTCTATATCTTTAGATATTATTCCTTTTAGTTCTTCTGCTGTCATATCTATAGCTTCTTCTACTTTTGCTTCTCCTTTATATATCTTTTTAAGTATTTTTGAAAATTCTACTGTTTTGTCAGCATATAAATTAATTTCTAACTTATCTAAGTTTTCTATTAATTTTTCTCCAAGTGCTTCTATTGAGTAATTAGAAGCTTTTTGTGATATATATTCTCTTTTTTTACAAGTTTCAATAATTCCTGTACGAGTAGCTTCTGTTCCTATTTCAATTCCTTCTAATAGAGCCTTATACTCTTCATCTTCTGATGTATCTTCCTTTCTAAATGGATTTTTAAGGTAATTTGATAGTTCTTCTTCAGTTACTTTCTTTTTAGGTTGTGTTTGTTTTTCTTTTGTCTTAAAATCTACTTTAAATTCTTCTCCTTCTGTAAAATCAGGAAGCGAATCTTTAAATTCTTTAGGTTCATATTTATAAAATCCCTCATTTATTACTGTTTCTCCTGAAAATTTGAAAAGACTTTCAAGATCTTTGTTATTTTTTAATTCTACAGTTACTTTTTTAGTAGTCGTTTTTTCATTTAGGAAGTTAGCAATAAATCTGTTTCTAATAGCTTCATATACTATTTTTTCATTTCCTTCCAGGTTAGAAGGTTTTTTTACTGTAGAAATAATTGCACTATGACTTTCTATCTTACTGTTATCAAATATTTTCTTACTATCTTTAAAAATTAATGGATATTCATTATAAGCCTCTATAAGCTCTTTTACCTTATCCTTTTCATTCTCTGCTAAATACTCTGTATTAGTCCTTGGATAAGTCACATATCCAGCCTCATACAGTCCTTGAATGATTTTTAATGAACTGGCAAAAGATAACTTATAATTTTTTGATAAAAATGATTGCAACTTTGATAAAGAAAATAATTTCCCTGGAGTTTTTTCTATTTCTTTCTTTTCTATTTTTTCTACTTTTACTTTTCCACTATTCCATAAAGCTGTTATTTCATCAGCTTTAGCTTTATTATGTTTTCTGCTGTCTGATAATGTAAGCTGTAGCTCATCTTTTTCTAATATTCCTTCAGACTGATAATATTTTTCAGGTTTGAAGTTTTTAATTTCATTATCTCTATCATATATAAATTTAACTATTGGAATTAATACTCTCCCTGCATTAAATGAATGCCCTGTTTTTACACTTATTAAAACTGTTAAATTTATACCAAATAGCCAATCCATACAAGTTCTTCCAAGTCCTTCATTATATAGATTTTTATATTTATTATTATCTTCCAGGTTATTTAGTTGTTTTCTTATTGTCTGTTCAGTTTGTTCAGGAAGCCACAGCCTCTTAACAGGCTTTTTTGACCCTGTATTTAGGATAATATTATCTATTATCACTTGCCCTTCTCTATCAGCATCCCCACAATTAATGATGATTTCAACATCTTTTCTGTCAACAAGTTCTTTTATGATTTTAAATTGTTTATCTACCCCATCATCAGATTTAAGTTTATATTCAAATGATTCAGGAATAAATGGAAGAGGAATCTCTTTCCAATTCTTTATACCTGTATAATCCTCTACGGATTTAAGATTTAAAAGATGTCCAAATCCCCAAGTAATTAGGTACTCTCCAGCTTCTATATATCCATCTTTATTTTTTCCTCCACCTATAGCTCCAGCTACATTTCTTGCTAAGCTTGGTTTTTCTGCTATTATTAATTTCATTTCATTCTCTCCTTTTTATTGATATCTATAATATTAAGCTTCAGCTTCTAAATTTGTTAAGTTATAATAAGCGATCTTTAAGTAATTCTAAATTCCTTTTTGTTAGCATTAATGCCTCTTCTATTCCTACACATTTTAAAAATATTTTTTCTCCTTCTTTTACTTTTAATTCATATTTTTCTAAAATATCATCAAATTTTATTGAATAAGGCTCATAATTCTCAAAGATACTTTCATAACTTTCTTTTTTCTTTTTAATTTTCTTTTGTGGATTTAATATTGCAGTTTTATACTTCATATAGTCCTGCCATCTAATTGTTTGGTAGGGTAAAGAGTGCATATTTTTAATAACTTCAATTATTACCTCTCCTTCTTTTCTTGTAAAATAGGCTTCTATATCCACCCACTTATTATTTAAATACTCTTGCTTATCTACTATTGTTTCAAATAAAATCATAATAGGATAATTCTTTATTTCTAAAAATGATCTTATCAATAATTTATAAGCCACAATTTCACAATCTTCCTTTTCTTCACTACATAGAGATTTAATAGGAATATTGTATGCTTTTGAAATTCTGTCCATAAGTGAAAGAGTTGGATGTAATTTCAATTCTTCATATTTATAAAGCTCTACCATTGGAATTCCAATTAGATTTCCTGCCTTTTCTAAAGATAAATTCTTATCTACTCTTAGTTGCTTAATTTTCTTTGAAAAAAATATTTCTATTTTACTACAGTTTTCCATTATTCCTCCTGATTTTTTATTTCAATTATAGTACCTTGTAATGCTCCTGAATGACTATGTTTAAAGCAAAATCCTATCAGTTTCTTTTCTGCTATTTTTATATTTCTATATATTTTTCCTTTCTTTATATCTGTTGTACAGCCCCCTTCAGTTAAATAAAGTCTTTTTTTGTTACTAGCAACTACTATCTCTACTACATATTTTTTCATATCTTCTTCATTTTCTTTATTTTCCTCTATGGGATAAGTTGTATAAGAACATGATTGTGTTCCAAGTGTGTTGTCTATATTATCAAAGTTGCTTATATTTTCACTTAAAATCTTATAAAATTCTTCTTTTGTTATCTCTTTTGGCTCTGCACAAATACAGCTATTGTCAGTATAGATATCTTTACTATAACTAGATATTTCATATTCCAATCTATAATTCCATTGTTTCAAAATTTCTTCATTTTTTATTTCAAATTTGACATATCCTGCATGATTTTTATCAAAAGAACATTTGAGAAAATCAGACATATAGTAATCTTCAATTTCTGCATATTCTGAAATAGATTGAACTCCTTTCCCTATAGATTGATCTTTATCTGTAAAAGCAATTTCTAAACCACTTTTTATATCAAATAACTTGTATTGTATATCTAAAGTAACTCCACCTAAAACTTCATTCCCCATCTTTATACCTGGGTGTGCTAAAAAAACTTGATCATATCCTAATCTATACTTTTTCATTTATTACACTCCCTTATTCTGATACTTCATATGTCTTAAACGTAGACATTTCAACTGGCTTATTAGCTTCATTATCAAAAATATCAAGATTTTCTTTGATTATATTTAAAAATTCTTTTTTTGTTATATTTATATTTTCTACATATGGATACCCTTCTTTATCACATTTACCATTTAGTACATTCACTTGATAAAAATTATCATCTTCTTTATATTTTATTATGTATCCTAAATCTCTTAATAATTCAAAATTGCTATATCCTATTTGCAGATACTCAGGATTATCTCTATAAAAAACACCTTCCATAAAATCAGGTATATATACTTCTTTTCCATCAATTTTTCCAATAGGATAATCTACATTGGGTTCAGGAAAAAAAATTTCTTCTCCTGTCTTTAAAGAAATTACTTCATATATACTCATACTTTTTAAAGCTATAATTTTTCCATATTTTTTGTTATCTACAATGTTATTTACAGACAATAAATTACTATACCCTAATCTATATATTTTCTTCATTCTTTTCCTCCCATTTAACAGGTTCTAAAAGTAACCTTTTTCTAAATATATCTGCTCTTACAATTTCTTTTTCTATTTCTATATTGGATTTTATTCTCTCCTTTAAAATTAATTTCATGTATACTTCTTTAAGAAGCTCAAAATATTTTTTCTGATTATCTCCATATGGAGCATTAAGATCTCTTTTATATTTTTCTTCTGCTTCATCATAGAGTTCAAATAATTCTACTTCATTTAAGTTGTTATATGCTTCTTCTACTGCTTTTTCTAGTTCTGTATATTCTTTATCATCTTCTTTTTCTGTAAGGGGAGCAGCAGCCCTTACAGAATTTTCTTTTTTTATTTCATTTTTTATATTTTTTAGTTCTCTATAAAACTTAAAAATATCAGTAAATATTTTAAATTTATCTTCAGTTTTTAAATAGAATAGGTAATTTCTTTGAATAAGATTAGAAACTATCTTACTTATCTCTTCTTCGCTAATATCAAGTTTTTGAGATAAGTATTTATATCCAGCATAAACATAGCCAGTATTAACACTTAATTTATCTAAAGATGTATAAACTTTTAATTCTTTATAATTTAAGTTTTTTATAATTTCAAAAAAATCTCTCTTCCTCTTCATTTTCTGCTTCCTTTGGATAACTTCATTTCGACTATAATTTTTTTATATCTTATTTTGATTGCTACTACTGAAAGTCTTCTCTTATTATATTTAAGTTTAAATCCCATTTTGTTTATGTTGAACTTTTCTCCTTTAGTTATCGTTTTTTCTATACTTTCTATGCTTTTCTCAAAATAAGGAAAAAATTTTAATATATCCTTTTTTTTAAATAAAACTTTTTTATTTCTATTTACTTTCATAATTACTCCTTAACATCAACAGAATTCTCTTATATAAAGCTTCTGGATAAGTCATAACATTTTACTTACAATCATTTTTAGTATAAGTGGAAAGGACTCACTCATAATTAAAGAAGAGAAAAAATAGCAATATCCTATTCCCATATAATTAAGTTTTGCTAAAAAAGATATTTCTTTTTTTAGTTTTATATTATGCAATTGAATTATTAAATAAATTAAGAAAGTTCCCCAAAACAGTGATATAAGATTTAAAAATCTAATAAAATTTTTTGTAAAAAAATATAATTGTGGAATTAAAACATCTTCTGAAGATAATCCTATGTACCCTCCTTCTACCTTAAACCACAACATCAAAGATAAAATTATAGATAGAAAAACTCCATATTTTACTTTTCCTTTCATATTTTCATCAATTATCTTCTCAACTTCTTCTCTAATTTCTTTAGAAAATCCACCATATTCTTTTAATTTTTTTTGCAAAATTATAAAAAGATAAATTAATACTCCCGAAATAAATATTCCTATTTCATTATCTGAAAATGACATATTGTTTTACCTCCAAGTTTTCTTTATTTAATTCCATACTTTAAAATTAATTTCATGTATACTTCTTTAAGAAGTTCAAAATATTTTCCTGATTATTTCTATATAAAGCATTCTCCTTCATCAGTTTTCTTTAATATGTAACTCCCTATCTTCATACTGCTTTATTTTATCTTTATATTTCTTATCATAGATTTTATTCATGAACTCCTTTTTACTATTTTCAGGTAAGACTTTAATAATATCTTCAAGCTCTTTCCTCTCTTCATCTGTCATTTCTTGTTTAATAAAATTTAATTTATCATCAAATTCTTTTTTTTCTTCTTTAATTTCATTTTTTATTTCTAAAGTTCCTAACAATAAAAAACCTGAAATCACTATTGGAATAAAGAAAAGAATCCCTTTTAAACTTCTTTTTCTAAGAGATATGAATAACATAAAAATTCCAAATGGAAGCATATAAAGATGTAAAAAATTAAAAAAATTCTCTGACATATATTTCTCCTTTTGACTTTTTAGATAAATGTGATATAATTAAGTTGTAAGACCCTTTGGGCAACTTAGTAATTGGATAAAAACGCTATGAGACAGACTTTCACGAAAGTGGAAGTCTTTTTCATACTTATAAGTTATTAGCGTTTCTTATAAGTAGTAGACCAATTACTAAGGAGGTAAGCTATGATTAAATTTGAATTTAATTTTAGCAATAATTTAATCGAGGGAGGGACTTTAATCGCGATTCTCTTGATTATATTCATTGCTCTTATTATTATCTTGTTTATCTAGCTAAACCTCGCCCTTTGGGGCTTTTTTTATTTTATGGGAGCACCCATACCCCACTTGGTGCCAGATAAAATAACAGTATACTAAACTGTCATTTTTTCTGTCCCCTTCATCTTTTCCAATCATATTTACCACTATCTTCAAAAACAACATCTTCTATAATGTACTTTTCATCTTCTGTTTTCTTTAATATAAATACAGGCAGCTCTTCATTTAATTCTTCATCTCCTGAATCAATATCAGCCTCTATAATTTCTTTTCCCTCATGAAATGATGTTACTATTTTATTTAGCTCTCTATATGAAAATGTTTTACCTTTATAAAAATTCCTGAATTGTTGTTTTTTGTCTTCCTGATTATTATTTTTTTTAGTTGTTTCTTTTAAAAAAAATCCCCTTAGTGAGCCACTAGGAAGTAGCCCATGTTTTTCTCCCTGAACACATATTATTCTAATTAATGCATAAATTATCATTACTCCTGCTATTAATAATCCTGTTTTATCTGTCATTTTTTTCCTCTTTCATTTCCTGTTTTTCTTCATATTCAGAAATTTTTGGATCTAACTCGCCATTATTCTTCTCATCAGTTCCATATATAATAAGAAGTACACTAATTACAGTTAAAATATTTACTACTGTAAAAATAACTTTCCACACAAGATCAAAATTAAATGTATCAGGTGGTAAACTTCTTTCTAAATAATAAAGAAGTATATAGTTACTCATGTTTATAAACAAATTAAAAAGTATTGCTTTAAATATTCTAAGGCTCTTTATCATTAATTATTTTCCCTCCTCTTTATCCATTAAACTTGAAATTTTTTCATCTATTGCTTTCTTTTTTTCATCACAATTATTTTCATATTCTTCTAGTTTTTTCTTAAAAACTGCTTGATAAAATGCTTCTTTTTCATCTAGGTTTTTTAATTTAGATAAATCTTTTTTAAATTTCTTAAATTCTTCCTTTGTCATTAATTTTTCTAGCATTTCAATATTTCCTATACTATGTCTCTTCCAATATTGAATTATCACGAATAGCATAGGAAATAAAAGTATTAAATATATCATTCTTTCTCCTTTATTTCTTAAAACATTATTTTAAATCCAACTGTCCCTACATTTTCATAATTAGAAGCACTTAAAGATTTCCTTACTTCATAGCCTCCATATACTTCCAGGACTTCTTTATATTTAACTGATACTTCTATTCCTGCTTTCATATTGTCTTTAAAATCATCTTTCTTTATGTCATAAGTCTTATATTTTCTCTTTTCCATAAATTCATGATTGTATCCAGTTTTTGCTTTCACATCTACTTTTACTTCATCTGCAAGAAATACTTCAGTTACTGCTTCAACTCCTAATCCTGCATTTATACTGTCATTATTTTCTTTCTTTTTTTCAATTCCAGTATCTATCTTTCCTTGAATTCTTTTCATATCCCCCTCAAAATATAATCTTGGTGTAAAATAATTCAGATCTGAATTAAGTTCTTTAGCATACTTCCCATAAAATCCTATAAACTTTGTTTTAAATGAAACATCTGAATTGTCTTCATCTGAAGCTCCTAAATATAGTGTTGTAAATACTTCAGATCCATCTTGATCTTTCTGATTATAAAAGAAATTTGCCTGGTAGAAGTTTCCATCAAGCTTTACCCCTTGGTATTTATCCTTTAGCTTTGAATAGTTAAAAGATATTCCCAACCTTTCATCATCATAAATAGTTGTTCCAAAGAGTAAATTAAAGCTATCTATATCACTTTTATTAATTTCTATTCTGTTATAGCCTACTTTAAATAGATTTTCTCTGTCTATATTGTCTTTTTCAAGTTCTCTATTTAAGAAGCTGTTATTTGTTTCTATCAAAGTATATTTTTCTAATAATTCTATTCCTCTCTGTTCTTTATCTGATAGCTGTCTTGTTAAATAATTTGCCTCTATTTCTATTCCTTTTAGACCTGGTTCTATATCTGTCATTTCTGTAGTATATAGTGGTATATCTGAATATGTTGTTGTTACTGCTGTTAAAAATGCTAATATCATTAATTTTTTCATAAATCTCTCCTTTAAAATTCCCATACTAACTCTGCTTTTTTTAGTATGAGTTCCCTTTTTATTACTCCATAGTATCTACTATCAAATGATGTTGGGTGTGTTCCAAAGACAAAGTATTCATCTTTTTCTAAAGTTTTACTCTTCATTATTGGAAGTGGTAATCCCTTGCTATCTTTTTCCCTTATTTTCCCTAACCAGAACTCCTGATCGTTAATATAAAGAGTTTTATTTTTAGCCTCAACCTTATCCCCTTCAACTGCTACAACACGTTTTAAAAGGGTATTTACATTATCAGGAAGGTATTTTCTTTCCCTTATATATTTTTCAGCTTCTTCAGGAAATAAAAACATTACTATATCTCCTTTATCTATCTTTTTATCCTTAGTTTCATAGAGCTTATATATCCCCATTGGTAAAGAAGCAGATATATTTATCACATATCTGCCTCTACACCAGTAAGCTCCTAAGACTACACTTATTCCTAATAATAGAGAAAAGATTAAAAATCCTTTTATAAAATTTCTTTGTATTCTTGCCATAGTCTGTTAAATTCCTCTAAGTTGTTTCCTGTTAATGCCTGAAGCTCCTTGCATTTCTCCTGATCTTCTGGAGAAGAAGCTCCAACATATGCAAGTTCTAATGGGGATAAATTAAGCTGGAATAATCTTTTTCCTGATACTGATGTATAGAAATAGTCCTTCTTAATTTCTGCTGATGAAATGATTTCTATTTCTCTCTCATTAAGTCCAAAACTTCTATACATACCTTTGAACTGTTCTGATTTTGCTTCTGCATATGGTAGATATATTTTTGTAGGACATGAAGCTAGTATTATATCTTTCAAAGGCGAAGTTGCTATTTCAGAAAGTCCTTGTGTTGCAAAAATTACTGATACATTCTTTTTTCTTAATGTTCTTATCCATGTTTCATATTTAGCTCCAAATCTTTCTAAGAAAAATTTAAATTCATCTAATACCAGTATTCCAGGAGTTCCATCAAAGAACTTTTCTTCCAAAATATGAGTTATATATTGAAATATTGGAAAACAAGCTGATTTTGATTCCATTAGCTTATCCATTTCAAAGACCTGCCAAGAAAATTCTGTTGTTAAATCATCTCTATTTCCATCAAAATATCTTCCTAAAGAACCTTCTTTTGTAAATTGAGTTATTCCTGATCTAAGTTGAGTTTCTTGTACTTGTAAACTATATCCTGTCATAGTTCTATTTGCTTTTGGAAGTCCTGCAAGAGATTTTAGTGCCTCATCAATCTTATTCTTTTGTTCTGATGTAAGTTGTATATTCTCCTGTTCATAAATGGATATCAACCACTCATAAGCCCATGCTCTTTCTTCTGGGTTATCAACATTTGCAAGTGGTTGAAATGAAAGTTCATCTTTTCCTAAATCATAAAACTTTCCTCCTACTGCTGCTGTTAAAACTCTTGATGACCCTCCTTTATCAAATACTATTACTTTACTATTTTTATACTTTTTCCAATTTGCAATTAAAGTACATAGAAGAACAGATTTTCCCCCTCCAGTCTGTCCAAATACTGCTGTATGTCCTACATCTCCTTGATGTAGATTTAATCTGAATGGTGTTGTTTCTTCTGATGTACAAAATAGAAGAGGTGGTGCATTAAGTCTTTTATTCCAATTTGCTCCTGCCCATATAGTTGAAAGTGGAAGTAGATCTGCTAGTGTCATAGTATTTACTAAAGGTTTTCTTACATTATGCTCTGTATCTCCTGGCATAGATCCAAGCCAGGCTTCTAATGTATTTATACTTTCTTTTACTGCTGTAAATCCTAAATTCTGTATCATAGCAACAATTTTAGCTGTCTGCTCTTCCAGTTCTTTTTCACTTTTGTTTTTCATAATTATTGTAAAAGTATAATAACCACCTGCTACAGCCTCACTTTGAAGATCATAAGCCATGTTTTCAGCTTCTTCCTGTCTATCTTCAACTTCATAGTTTGTCTGTGTATCTTCTTCTGTTATTTTATCTTCCATGGCTTGCATAAGACCTTTTCTGTTAGTTCCCCATTTTCTTTTATAACCTTCAGCTATTTTTATAGCTTCTTCTCTATTTAAGAAAATAAATCTGCTAGTCCATCTATATTCATATCCAAGATGATTAAGTTCATCAAAGAAGCAAGGACAAGTATGTGTAGGAAAACCAAGAACAGATACAGCTCCTAAATATTCATCTCCAACTTTAGGGACTAGCCCAGGAACTACTGGAGTATCTGATAAATAACTATCAAGATATATTCCTCCAGGCATAGGTTCTATAACTTGCTCATCATTCATTGAAAAACATGAATGTAAATATGTTAAAGTTTCTTTATCATTCAGCTTTTTTATATCTGATAGACAGTTTTTAAGCATAAGAAAATATTCTTCTGTCATTTTTTTAAATTGTTCAAGTTCATTTAACTTGTTTTCCTCTTCCTGAATCTCTTTTTCTATTAGTTTATCTTTTATTTTTGCTACATTATCAGCAGGTGGAAGATATGAAAAAGTAAAATAATATTCTGTTTCATAAAATTTTCCTGAATTAAAAGCTTCTACTCTTACATTTTCAAATTTTTGTAGTATATCTTCATTGAACTTGCTTTTAATATGTGGTTTTACTTTTCTTCTTTTAGCTTCTATATGAAGATTCCACCTTCCATCAAGCCGTCTTAATATATTATTGATTCTTCCTCTCATTTGAACAAGTTCATATACTGTAGAACTTCCTAAATCATGTCCTTCTATCTTATAGGTTCTTTGAAAACTCCCATCTTTATTAAGAATTATTCCATCTTCAATAAGATTAGCCCATTTTAGATAAAAGGATAAAGAATCTTTTTCTTTGTAGTTGTATTCTCTTTCTGTCTTTAAAAACCAGAATATAAATACAACCAGTCCTCCTATAATTAAAAAATTCATTTTACCCCCAAATTAATAGTTTATATATTTCTTAAAAGAAAATCTTACTATAGTTTCTAATATCTTTGGATCAAATTTAGGTACAAACTTAACTACCAGTACCATTATTAAATAAAGAATAAAGAAAACTATTGTTAATACAAAATTCTTCATTGATAAGCCAGTAAATGCCATAACTCCTATAAAGAATATTGCCATTGATCTAGGAAGACCAAAAAGCATTATTTCCTTTGTAAATACTTGATATACTGGTATATAGAAGTTTTCATCTGCTTCTGTATATCTATCTTCCATCTACCCACCTCTTTTAAATTTAAAATCTAATATATATTTACCATTAACATAATCTTTCACTTCTGCTATGCTGTCTAAAACTCTTTTATTATCCTCTATCTTCATAGTGATAACTACATTTATTACCCTTGCTATAAGATCTGATAATGGATTGCTTTTTTCATATAAAATATATGTTTCAAGCTTACTTAATCCCCCATAACAATCATTTGCATGAATGGTACATAGCCCTCCTTCATGTCCAGAGTTGAAAGCATTTAGTAAATCAAATGCTTCTGCACCTCTTACTTCCCCCATGATAATTCTGTCAGGCGACCATCTCATAGCTCTTTTTAATGCTTGTTGTGGAGAATATATTCCTTGAATTGTTAGTACAAATGTATTATCATCATTCGTTGATTGTAATTCTCTTACTTCCTCAATAAAATACAATCTCTCATTTTGCATATTATCAATAACAGCATTTGCAAAAGTTGTTTTTCCTGTATCTGTTCCTCCTACTATAAGAATATTTCTTTTATTTTTTACATAACTTACAATCAAGTCTTTTTCTTTTTCTGTAAAAGCTCCTTGTTTTACATAATCATCTAACTTTAGAACTTTAAGAATCTTTTTTCTTATAGTAAAGCAAGGGTTCTCAACAATAATAGGTATCATAGCTTCAAATCTTGAATTTGTAAGTGGCAGATTAGTTGAGATTCCAGGATTAAGTTCATTTACTACTATTCCATCAAGAGCTGCTAAAGTATTAATTATATTTCTTGCTATACCTGGATCTGAAATTTTCCCTGTAAAAATTTTTCCTTGTCCTAAAACTTTTATGTAGATTTTATTATCAGGATTAACCATTATTTCAGTTACAGTATCATCTTTTAAATATTCTAAAATTCCAAGTTTTTCTAAGCCATGTTCCAATATTGCTTTAGCCTCTAATATGTTATTACTTTCCATTTTCTTCTTCTGCCTCCAGATTTATTATATTAAAGCAAATACCATCAACTACAGGTGAAATAAGAGCTTCAAATCTGGCATTTTTAAAAGGTAAACTTGTTGACATCATAGGATTCAATTCATTTACAACTGTTCCATCAAGAGCAGCAAGAGTATTGATTATATTCATTGCTATAACTGGATCTGAATATTTTTCTGTAAAAGATATTCCTTTCCCTAGAACATTTATATAAATTTTATTATCGGGATTTACTGCTATTTCAGTTACAGTATCATCTTTTAAATATTCTAAAATTCCAAGTCTTTCTAATTCATGTTCCAATATTGTTTTAGCTTCTAAGATGTTATTATTCTCCATTTTCCTCTTCTGCCTCCAAATTTCCCTCTTTTTTCTTTTTATTCCTTGCCTTTCTTTCAGCAAGGAATACTTCTTCTATTTCTTTGGATCTTTTCTTTAATTTTTTCTTTTCTTCATCCGTCATCTTAGAAAAAAGCTCAAAAAGACCATATACCAAAACAACATTATTAGGTTCTATAATATCCTGAATTTTATTGGCTTCAATGGATTTTTTAATAAAATCATTAAAAATTCTCTGCTTTTTCTGATTTTCTTTTTTTGCTTCTTCAATTATTTGCTTATTTAATTCTTCTCTTTTCTTTTTTAAAAGATCCAATCTTGAAGCTTTTTCTTCTGTAGTTTCCTCCTTTTTATCTATATCTTCATTCTGTCTATCTGAACTCATTATTCACACCCCTTAAATCTTAATCTTCGTTTTCTTCTATATATATTTCATTATCAAAAGAATCTAATGGTTCTAAAATAAATTCTTTCTTTTTTTCCTGTAAAGATTCCCCATTCTTTACAGGACTTTTTTCTTTTATTTCTTCTTTTCTGAAAGTATCTGTAACTTGTGGAGTAGGTAAAAGTCTTTCATTATATCTTTTTTCTTTAAAATACATAAGCTTATTTCCATAAATTGGCTTTTGTCCACTTACAAAGATAATTATATTTTCATAAGGAAGTATTCTTACCTCTCCTGCTGTCATAAGCCTTCTTCCAGTTTCGCTTATAGTCTTGCTTGGAAATAAATCAAATCCCTTTTTACTTACACTCACACTTAAAATAGTCTTATTATCTAAAGTCTTAGATATATCTTCTGCGTCTTCTATTTCATTAGGAGTTAAATATAGCTGTATACTACAGTTTGCAAGGATAAAGTTATCTTTTCCATAAATCTTCTTTAACTGCTTCATTGATTGAGTTATAAGAAGCATTTTAAGTCCATATCCTGCTATATATGACATAGATTTTTCAACAAGTTCCAACTTCCCCAAGCTTGGAAATTCATCTATCAAAAATAGAATTCTATTCTTTTTAGGCTCTATGTAGAAGTAACTTTTTATTTTCTTCTTTAAATCTTTGAAAGGCTTTAATAGTTTTTCCATAAATGTAGGCTGCTTATTATCAAATTTCATAGTTTTAGTAAGTCCATATATAGCTTGTGTGATTATTAATCTTAGAAGTGGACGTGTTCTATCTAATGCTTCAGGTGGAGTCACTAGATACAACGATGTTCTTGTATCCATAATATCTTGTACTGTAAAATCAGATTTTGATATGTGTTTTCTTATAAGTGGATCCATAAATATCTTCATCTTCTGTGTAGCTGTAGATATGATACTTCCTCTCTCTTTATCAGGAGTTTCAAATATTGTAGTAAATTCACTTGCTACTACTGGGTGTACTGTTCCTTCTTTTCCATAGATTTCCTTAAACAAATTCTTATTTTCTTCATTTTTAAGATGATTAAAAGGTTCACTTGAAGGAGCTTCTTCCCCAGGGCGTGGAAATCCCATAATATCTGCTATTCTAAAAATTAAAGGCATTTCTGAATCTGTTAAAAAATCTACCACATCACTTAAACTTGCATTTTCTTTCGCATATTTAACATGGAATATTATTCCAGTAAGAAAGTTTATTGCTGAAGATATCCAGTGATCTGATTCTCCTTTTCCTTCTGTATCAACAAGAGTTTGTACTATAACTTGTACATCTTGCATTTCTTTAAATGTTCCTTTTTTAATAAAGTCTAAAGGGTTATATGAACAAGATATTCCCTCTGTGTCTATAGGGTTAAAATGAATAACTTTCTGCCCTAAAACATTTTTTCTATATCCTGCTGATTGTCCCCATAATTCCCCTTTAATATCATTTATTATCATACTGTCAGTCCAATCAAGACAAGTAGGAGTAACAGTATTAATACCTTTTCCCCCTCTTGTAGGGGCTGCCATAAGAATATGTTCCACTCCAAGTGTTCTAAGTATTCTATTTTTCTTATCTTTACCTAGAACTGCTCCAGCTTCATTATATAAATTCATTTCTTTTATTTCTTCCAAAGTAGCCCATTCAGCACTTCCATGACTATCAAGAGTTTTCTTTTTACTTACTACCATAACTCCCATTAAAAAAGCTAAAGATCCTACTGTGAATATTCCTTTTACTTTTTTAACAGTTTTAGGAAGTCTTTTTTCATACTTTTTTCCCCAGATATATACTTTATATGGAGGATAAACCTTTACCTTCTGAATAGAAAATAAAGGTTTTCCTAAAGCTTGATGGTATTTTAGGGAATAAGCAAAATATTGAGTAGCAACAGAAGAAAGTAAAAAGAAGAATATAAGCATAAACTTTCCAATTTCTTTTCTTTTTAACAATTCTTTTTTATTATTCATCTATTTCCCCTTAAAGAAGTTAGCTGCCTTACTAACAGCAGTTTTCCCTTTACTATAACCAGCTTTAGCTCCATCTTTAATTGCACCTGAAGTTTTAACTGCTACTTTTCCAGCACTTATTGCCCCTTTTGCTGTTGATTTTGTACTTCTACCAGTACTTTTAATATCTTCCCATGCTTTTCCCCAAGTAAGAGAAGGTGCTCCATTTAACATTCCACTAGCTAATTCAGGTGCTTTAAAAGATAAATAAGTAACCCCTGCTAACCCAAGAACTACAACAAACCCTCCTTTTGCATCATTTACTGTTACTAAATTATTTAGTTCTCCAAATGTTAATTCTATCAAAAAAGAAATTATCATTAATCTAACAGATTGAGATACTATTATTTGAAAAACTTTTGCTCCAATAAACTCTGTTTTTTCAAATATTAAAAAAGGAACAAATACAACCGAAAGATTGGTTAAAGCTAGATATTCCAAAAGCATAACAAAAATATTTAAAGCTAAAAATCCAATCACTATTATTCCTATTATCCATGCAATAAAATATCCCCATGTACTTGGAGAATTCCAGCTAAATTCATTCCAAATTTTACTAAGTATTAAATACCCCTTATCAAATAAAATAGATGGATTTAGATTAGGCTTTCCTGAAGCTCCTGCTCCTTTCATTCCAAAGAATATGAAAGTATCTTTAACTTTCGTAATTAGTTCCACATAATTAACTATGAAAGAATAAAAAATCCAATACTTTACTAAAACGTCAAATATGTCTGCAAAAGGCATAGATGTAGGTTTTTTCCAAAGTGTAAATAAAATTTGAAATGCTACAAAGGTGCTTAAAAGACCTATTGATAACGATATTAAATTAGAACTTGCTTTATTAAAAAGATTAGTAAATGTTACCAATAATATACTTAATTCCATACTTCACCTACATAGAAACAGAAGGATAAGTTCCGATAGTTGCTCTCATATGAATCTTCCTAGCTTCTTCCTCTATTTTTTCTCTTTGAATTTCATTCTGTTGTTTAATAGCTTCTAATCTAATAAGTTCCATAGTATTTTGCTCTAAGTTATTTAGAGAAGTGGCAGAATTTAAAGCTATTTGATTTCCTGTCTGTTGTGCCTGTAGAGATCCTGATGGAGATAATGACCGTCCCATAAGAGATTGTAATTCTTTAGCTCGTGTTATAGCTTCCTGATCTCTTGTTGCTATCTTCAACCCTTGTTTTAAAAGATTTGCATGTTCTTCTGTTATCCTTTTATCTTCTAATTGTAAATTCTCCCATGTCATATTGTTATAGTTATCCTTAAACAGTTGTTTGTAATTAGTATCAAAGTTTTTTGAATCATTTATGATACTTTGAGTAGAATTTTTTATTGCTATTAAATCATTCAAATCTTGTTTTGAAATTCCTAGATTTTGTGATAACATTGACCCAGCCCACTTATTAAGATTCAATGCGTCATTTTTAATCATTTGAACTTGTTGTTGTGTTTGTTGAATAGCTTCTATAGTTTGCCTCACATCTTCTAGTTTCATAGCTGTCTGTTGCTTTTCCATTCGTTCTATTACTTTTAATATTTTTTTCATTGGATTACTTTTAGAACTACCAAATGCTGCAAATGATGTTACTGATATTCCAAGTAAAAATGTTATAGCCATAAAAACTTTAATTTTTTGTTTCATATCTTCCTCCTTTGTTTTTTTATTATTGTTCATATACATATATTTTTTAGATTTTCTTTAATTTTTAACTCATATTATTCCTGTAAATCATAATTATTTAATCTTTCTAATATTTTAGAAACATCTTTTTGCACTTTTTGGTAGTGATTAAAATTTTTTATGCACCTTTTAGTACGCAAAAGTCATTTTTTTCTTTTATTACTGTATATATACATTTTGTTTTTTATATTCTTTAAATTTAACTTTTATAAAGTATAACAACAGGAAATTTTCCACTTATTTTTTTATAAAATTTTCCATGCACTTTTTGGGGTGCATTAATATCCCTTTTTGCACCTTTTAGGGTGCTTTATTTTATAAATTTGCACTTTTTAGGGTGCAGTAATGCACTTTTTGGGGTGCGTTAATATCCCTCTTTGCACCTTTTAGGGTGCATTAATACATTATTAAATATCTTTATTTCATATTTTTAGATATGCTCTAATATGTTTTAATAATTAAATAAGTTAAAAAGATTCTTTTTAAAAAGGGAAAAAATGATTTTTTTCTTGATTTTCTTTTAAAAGATTTTTTGAGTTTTCTAAAAAATTTAAACCAAACAAAAACATAAAATATCCATTTTCTTAAAACTAACTTACTCAATTAACTTTTAAATATAGCTGTTGCTTTGTAAAATTAAATTTAAGCCATCAATTTATATTTTTTCGATACAATTTACATTTGAAATAAAAAAACTCTTAAATAAAGTTTTACAGCTTCTCAAAACTATTTAATGTTTCATATCTTTTTCATATTCCAGTAATGTTAATTTATAAAGCATAGGATTATTCCTCTTCATTCCTTCTAAAAATCTTCTTTGAACTCCTAGTTTTTCTATTGCATAAACTAATATTTCATCTTCCATTTCTAAAACTTCATCACTACTGGTTAAAATTTGTTCATCATTTTTATTATTTTTTTCTTCCAAAACTATAGTTTCTAAATTATCCATTGGTTCTTCTTCATTTTGATAAATAACTTTCTTCAAATATTCCAAAGTATTAAAATCCTTGTTTATAGTTTTGTAAGCATAATTAAGTCCTGCTATTAATCTTATTTCTCCAAATTCATTTAACAACATTTGAATAGTTTCTTCATTAAGTATCTTAGACTTTGATATATAGATATTTTTCTTAACTTTTTCTACTGCCTTCTCTATTTCAGAAGATATTAATAATTTTTTCTTTTCTATCCTAAATAAATAACCTTTAACCTTACTTCTCCCTCTTTCTTGAGGTTCATATTCCTTTTCAGAAGAAATTAATATATCTGTATATTCGTTTATTTCTTTTAACATAGGAATTATTACTTTTTCATCAAAAGTTCTGTTCTGTATATATTTCTTTCCATACAAACTTCCTAATTCTCCAACAGACATATAAAACTTTCCTTTAAACATTTCTGCTTTGGCTCTTATATAAAACATCAAAGAATACTTGCTTTTAAGATTTTCAATATTTTCCAAATCATACTTACAGAAATTCTTTTCCAAATTAGTAATTAATGGTATAAAATCTGGTGCATAACTTAGCTCAACTGTTTTATTATCCAGATCAAAGTCTAGCTTTGAAAAAATATGATAAACCACATATCTATTCTTTGTTGGATCTTTGATTAAAACCTCTCTTTTTCCTAGCTTTCTTACTAGAGTTTCAAATTCTGAATAGCTTTTTCTATCCATATTAATAAATCTCTTTATTTCTCTAGCTTCTAAAAATAATTTATTTTCAGAAGTTTTTGAATATTCAGCTATAAACTTTAAGAGAAGTTTTAATTCTCTTAATTCAAATTCTTCAAATTTCCCATATGAAAGCTTATTTTGATGAATTACAACATCTTTTTTTAAACTTTTATCTGTCATTTTAGCTCCTTAGTTAATTAGTAATAAAAAGAATTTTAAGTTCTTTATCATTCAAATTAAATTTTTTCTTAAAACTAAGATAAAAAGAGCAAAGAATAAGCATATAAGAATAAAATAAAAGAAATATTTAACAATAAACATTTTTTTTGATATTTTCTTTATTCTTTCTAAAAGAAAAACTGTTAATAGACTAAAGTCTAAATATCCAGTAAAAAATACTGAATCTTTAAAAGATAAATTTAAAGTACAATAAAAAAACCAATAAAATCCAATATTATTTAAAATAAGAAATAAGGTTATCACAAATACTGTTATTACTTTCCCTTTAAACTCTTCATTTACATAATTTTTTTCTTTTTTAGACATATTCAATCCTTTCTTCTTAGTTTTCATTTAGATATTTAATTTGCTTATTATACTTTTCTAGGATTATATCTTTATCTACCAGTATTGTTGTTCTTACTCCTACTCTTGTAACAAGAGTAGGTTGTACATTTAGAACTTTTTCAGCATATGAGTTTCCTACTGTCATGATCTGCTCTCCTGCACCTGTTCCAGCTCCTGCTTCCCAGCTATTATCATCTGAATTATCTCCAGATACTACAGCACTTCCAGCACCTAATATTGCACTTAATACTACTGAAGCTACTACTTTACTCATATGAGTATCAACTTGATCCTTTATTCCTGATTGCCCTTCTTGATCATGAGCATTCATTCTTCCTAAATCTATTGATTTCCCATTAGGTAAAGTAAGCCTAGTAAATACCATTTGTAGCCTTTCTTGTCCAAATGATACATTTGAGTTAAATTCTCCAAATAAAGTGCTTCCCATAGGTATTAACTTTTGAGTTCCTGTAAGTGAATCATATATATCACTTCTTACTGTAGCTGTTACCTTTCCAGGATTGTCTGAATTTACTTTGATTGTCATTGTTACAGGAATAATATGACCTGTCTTAACCTCATACCTCGATATCGCTGGTATTAGTGTCTGCTTCAATACAAATTCATTAACTGCATTATCTTTAAAGAATTCCTGTTTCTTTTTCTGCATATTAGGATCTTCTTCTTCATTAAGCCCTGCAAATAAAAGAGATGTGTCAAAGTTTGAACTTCCTCCTGTTGATGATGTTCCAGTGTTAGCATAAGCTCCATTTCCTGCTGTTGCATAACTTGTTTTTGTACTTTTCTTCAATGGAGAAGTTCTTGCTTGATATTCAAGATCCCTTCTTCTCATTGCAAGTTCCTGCTCATATAATTCTTCAGGTGTAGGTTGTGGATCAGGTTCTTGAGCTTCAATAAAATACTCTGCTGGTATTTCTTTTTCTGGCTCTGTTAAAACTTCGTCTGCTGTTTCGATAGCTGTTTTTTCTTTTCGGTTAGCTCCATAATCAGATGGCAATTCAGACTGAATTGATGTCATTAGTTCTGCATTTTCATCTACTTGTTTTTGGACTTTTTCTTCTTTCTTTCCTCCTGAAGAAAACAAGAAAAATAGAGCTGTTATTATTGCTATTAAAACTCCTAAAAATTTCAAAATATTTTTAATATTTATATTAGTTGTAGAGGGAGTTATATTATTAATTCGTTCTCTTAAATTCATTTTTCTTCCCCCTTACTCTTGGTAGTTTTTGTTCTTAATAACTACCTTTTTGATTTTTCCTCCAGGAGATCCAAGCTGTAATACAGCTTCTTTAAAAACTGTATCTATTACAAAAATCCCTGTTCCATTATCTGTTTCCCTAAATCTCCAATTTACAAGTGCTACATTTTTATCTTCTGTTCTTACAAGTAGTGCAGGTAGTTCCTTCAGATTGGGCGACATAATGAAATAAGTTTTAAACCCATCATCAAATATTTGCGAAGGTGTCCAACTATATTTTTTAGATACTGTATATCTGTTATTTAATTTTTCAAGGTTTACTACATTAAGAGGCTCTACTTGTTTCTGCTTTTGTCTTTTCTTTTCATAATCTCTTTGTGGATACATAAACTTAACAAGTCTGTTATAGTCAGTATAAGTAGATTCAACTACAAAATAGTATCTATTCTTATCTGTTTCTACCATCAAATCTGTTACTAAATTTTCATCAAAAGACTTTATTCTTACTGAATGGGTATCTTCAATAACATTCCAACGTACATCATCTCCAAATTCTGCATACTGCACTACTTCGTCTCCAAAACTTACAGTTGTCTGAAACATTGGCTTTGAATAGATAAAATATTTATCATCTTCATTAAAAACAATGTTTACAATTTCTCCAGCTTTTGCTTCTTTTCTTAGATTAATATTCTTAGCAAAACTTAATCCTGATAGCAGCAGTATGGAGAAAACAATTAAACATTTTTTCATAAATCTTTTCCTCCTAGTTTATTTTTTCCCTGAATCTGTTTCTTTAGATTGAGATATATCAGTTATGAGAATATTAAGTGGATTGTATTTAATCATTTCTTTATTTTTAGGATTAGTAAATTTATATGTATAAACCCCTACCATTAAATCTCTGCTTCTTAATTTGCCATATTCATCATATGTCTTTTCAATCCATCTAACCTGATATGTATCATTGGTTAGTTTTAATGTAGATAGAATTTCAATATCTACAGTTTTCTTTTCTTTGATTTTTTCTCTGTAGCCACTATCAATTAAAAATTGTTCTAATTTGTTATTGGTTGAATCAGTCATAAAAAACATTATCTCTTCATAGTTCTTCTTATAAAGAACCAAGTCACTGGACAGATATCTTGATTTTCTTACAAAGTTATTAATGAAATATGCTACAGATTTGTCATCAGATTGATAAGTTTTTGATGAAAGATCATTTGCATATCCCAGTATTGTATAATTATTATTATCTTTTTCAATAACATAAGTCCTTATGGTATTTTTAAAAGATAATTGTCCAATAATCATTAAAGAAAAGAATTGTAAGATAATAAGAGAAAAAATAATTTTTCTCTTATTATCATTAGCCTTAGCAAGATCAAGATATCTGTCTGGAGATGTGTTTTCGATTGCAGCATTAGTCTGCTTTTTATTTTTGTTTCTCCAGTTAAACATTTAGAAACATACACCTCCAGTTAATCCAATAAGATCAAGAATAGTTTCAAGATTAGAAACAATTAGTCCTACTACAATTATTCCTAATCCCATCATCCACATTTGACTTCCTTTAAAGAAAGCCATAAGACTAAAAATAATACCAAAGGCAACAACAAACCTAAATATACGGACAACCATACTTAGATATTTAGTAAGATTAGCCTCTATTGGTAATCCTGAAAGACTGGAATAAGTTAATACTCCAAAAGTAAAAAAGAGCAAAAAAGAAAACAAGATAATCTCCTGTTTTTTACTAAACTCTTTTCCCTCATTGCAAAAAGTTTTTGTTAAAATTGTGTTCATAAAACAAACACCTCCCTATATAATATCTAATAGGTTTTTGATGAGTTTTATTATTTATAAATAAAACCCATTTTCATATCTAAAATATAGATTTATTGATTGTAATTATTTAAAAAATGAAGTTTTGGGGAGAGTGAATTTTATGAAAGATTTACGTGGACAGGAAGTTATGTATATCAAAAAAGGTGATTTAGAAAAAATTAGAGAATTTTTTTTAAAAAAAGAAAAATTGGTAATTTTATCCCTGATAAATGTAGGAGTTAATGTAGCATTACGCATTTCCGATTTGAAAAATCTTAAATTTGAAGATATAGATGGTGATTGGAACATTCGTATCAAAGAAAGAAAAACTAAAAAATATAAATATATTAAACTTAATTCAATCTGTAGAAAATCTATAACTGAATTAAAAAAATTTTATATATCAGTTGGCATAATCCCTACTGGTTATATCTTTAAGTCTTTTAATAGAAGTTATTTAAAAAAAGGCTTGGATAAACCTTTAAGTACTGTTTCTATAAATCGTTATTTAGGAGTTGCAAAAAGAGAATTAAATATAAGCTATCCTATAGGTACTCATTCACTTCGCAAAACATGGGGATACTTTGTTTATAAGAGAACTAAAAATCTAGCCATCATTATGAAAATATTGAATCATTCTTCTATTTCTCAAACTTTAAAATATATTGGAATAGAACAAGAAGATTTAAACATTATTTATGAAAGCTGTAAAATATAGAAATAAAAAAGAGTGCATAAATATGCACTCTTAAAAATTTTACTGAATATATTACATAGAAACAGAAGGATAAGTTCCGATAGTTGCCCTCATATGAATAGCCTTCATAAACTCTTCATGTTCTGTTGCAGCTTCCTTATTCCCTTTATCGGATTTCTTTTTTAAATCTGCTATTATTTTTTCAAGTTCTTCTTTTGCTGCTGTGTCTGTTTGAGATTTTTCTACCATGGCTTGTTTTTCTTCATATGGTACTTTTTTTACTGTATCTCCACAACTTGCTAATAATACTACTGCCAATAACATTAATATTCCTTTTTTCATTCTTCTTTCCCTCCTAAATAATTTTTTAATTTAATTATATCACTTTAATATCTTGCTTTTCCACTTATTTTTAGTCTGAATACTTATCTAGTATTATTCTGTATTCTTTAATTGTTAATTCTTCTAATAACTTCTTTTTAAAATCATTTACTATAGTTTCAAAAATATTTTTTTCTTTAGAAAGTTCCAACAACTCCTGAATCTCTTTTTCTCCTATAAGTTTTCTTCTTTGTTCCCTATCCTCTTTTCTTTGATTAAGAAGTATATCTCCTACTGCCTTCATCTTTTTTCTTTCTTCAGCATTATAATTTTTTAAATTAAGAAAATATCCCAGCAACATTCCTTTATCTTCCTGACCTATTTCTGCTATCTCTAGCAAAGCACCTATTTCTATAAGGTGTTTTGCTCTTGCTTTTCTTGGTTTTATCCCCTCTCTATTATATTTTCTTAACTTTAATTTGACTTTCATCAGTTTTTCTTCAAGAGCCGCTATTTTATCTTTCATATTCATCTTCCTTTGTTTTTAAAAGACTTTGAAGTGTTCCTTCTATATCTTCTTTATCTCTTTTCTTTTTACTTAGTTCTATATCTTTCATACCTCTTACATGATCTTCCTTTCTTTTTCTTACTGGAACTATACCTTTTGAAATATTTTTATTTTTTTCTTTTGTCTTTTCTTTAAGAACTTCTATTTTATCTGTCATTAGATATTTATCTGTAAGTGATCCAATTTCTTTATATAGTTTTATGCTGTCTGAAGTAAGCTTCATTTGTATTTTAAATTCTTTTATCTGATCTGGCTGCTTTGAATTTTCTATTATTTCTTTATATATTCTCAATTTTTGATAGTTTTTTGTCTGATGTTCTTTTATTTTTTTATTAAGAACCATATATATTTCTTCCTTTTCATTGTCTTTTAGATTTTTCAACTGTTCAAGATCATATTTGTATCTATCATTTTTAAATCTATTCTCTTTAATATTTCTAAGGTTCTTATCAAGAAGTTTTTCTTCAATATCTGAAGTTGTTCCTTTTGTATTATTTGATATATTTTTATTAAATTCTTCAATAGCTTTATCAAGTGCCTTATCCTTTAGACCTTTTTCTTGTACTTCAAGAATATTTTTACCAGCTTCCTGGAAGAATACTTTTTCAACTCTTTCACTAAATTCTTCTATTTCTGTTTTTTCATCTTTCACTAAATCTACAGCTATTTTTTCTTGAGTAGAAAATAGCTCTATATCTATTTTTGAAGCAATAGATATTTTTTCAAAGTTAAAAGCTACAGCCTTAGATACTTCTCTTTCTTGTTTATTAATATTTCTCATAGCTTTTTTGAAAGTTTCTTCTATTTTTTTCAATTCTTTTGCTATATCCTTTTTCTGTATAATATCTATTCTTTCTTTAGTTTCATAGTATTTTAATTTCTCTTCTTTTATATCTTTTTCTATACTCTTTCTAGTACTAAAATCAAATAAGCCTGTATTATTTTTAAATTCTTCAAGAGTTTCAAGTTTATCTTTAGATCTTTCAAGTAATCTTTTATTTTTTAAGTATTCTCCCTTAGAAATAAGATTATATGCAAAATTTTTTCCTTTTTCATTATAAACTTCATTAAGATTTTTCTTTATTTCTTTTATCTCTTCCTGTTTAGTTCTTAAATGAGAGATATTTTTTCTTGCTTCATCTTTTACTTTTTCAAATGTATCTAGTATAAGAGTATTATCTTTTATTTTTATTGCTTCAATGGAAATAGAATTTTTTTCTATTTCATCTATTTTTTCTCTTTCCTGGGCAATCATTCTAAGATATTTTTCTTTAACCTTTCCTTCTATTGCTACTACTTTTCCAAGTATTTTTTCATCATATTTATATTTAGCTGTATATCTAGCCGAATCTAAATAGAGCTGCTCTTCTTCTTTTGTCAGCTCTCTTTCTTTTTTCAGTTCTTCATACTTTTCTTGTTCCTTCAAATGTTTGCTGTGTTCCCCTTTAGTCATCTGATCTAAAGTTATCTCTCTTAATTTATCTGGAGAAATATTCTCCGTATATTTATCAATATTCTTTTCATGATAATTTATCAATGCTTCCTGATCTATATAGTTTTCTATATTAAATTTAGCTTTATCTTTTTCATTAGATAGATCAAGTGTTTCTTCCTTTACCATTTCTAGCTTATAGCTATATATTTCTTCTTTTATTTTTTTAATTTCTTTTAATCTTTCAAAATTTTCTAATTCTTCTTTTTCCCATTCTTTTAGTGATTCTATTCCGCTTTTTTCAAGTTTCATAAGAATCATTCCATTTATATTTACTGGCTCTCTGTCTAGAAGTTCAGCTTTAAGTTTATCTCCTTTTTTTAAAGCTACTTCTCTTTGTGTCTTAAGAGTTTCACAACTAACTTTTTCTATTCCATGTTTCTCCAGCTCTTTGTTTAGAAAAACTTCCCATTTCTTCCTATAAATCGTAGGCATATTTTTAGCATTCCATTTACGATCTTTCTTACAGCCTCCAGCTCTTACATTTTTGGGATTTGCTCTTTTAAAAAAAGTTTTTGGATCTCTTTCAATCCCATCTAATTTTCTCTCACAAAACATACAATGTACATGAATATTATCTATTCCATCTTTTGAACTTTCTTTTCTATGAAGAGCAAAACTATATATAAAGTCTTTTCCAAAAATATCATTTAAAAACTCTTTAGCAAGTTTAATATTTTCATTATCTGTAAATTCATATGGAAGAGATATCTCAAATTCTGTGTATGTTCTTCCATTATCTCTTTCAAAAGCTTCTGAACTTTTCCAAAATATCATTGGGTCTTCTTTAGCAAACATAGGCATATTGCAGTTTTCTTTATATACTAAATCTTCATATTTTTCTTTATTAGAAAAGTTTCCTTCACGATTAATATAATCATGATGGTCTGGTGCAAATTTACCTTCTCTTCTAACATAGTCAAAGTGATCTATTGCAGAAGTCTTATTCTTTGTACTATCTTTAATTTGAAATCTGTATATAGCCACTTTAACTCTCCTTAAATTTTTTAATTTTTTTGTCATAAAACACTTACAGTAAAAAGCAATCCATTTTAACCTTTGGTTAAGGGGTGCAGGAGCTCCTGCCACGTCGTTTCAGAGAAACGAGGATACGTGCGTCTGCTAAAAACATAGACCCCAGCTCACTGTTTGTTTCTAGTCTGACGAATTCTTTTGAGTACTATTCTACTTTATATATTTACTTTTATCAACAGAAAAAAATAAAAATTATTAAAATCTTTTTTATTTTTCAATTGACTGTTACATTTTTTAGTGTATAATTAATTATATAATAGGAAGTATATACAAAATGGGTTTTATTTATAAATAATAAAACTCATACAAACTATTATAATTAACATAATTTAAAATATAATTATAACAACCTATTAAAGATTTTTAAAGAAAATTAAAAAAATATTAATTTTCTAAAATAAACTTAATATTTTTTAGGAAAAATTATACTTTTTTTCATATGCTTTTAGAACAATTTTTGAGGTTTAGTATTTTTTACTTTTATCTTTTTTATATTTATTTTATAGGGGGAAGTTTTGGATAAAATAATATCTTACAATGAAAAAAAAGAAGGAATTTTTAAATTTGAAAATAATAACATATGGAAAAATGAAAATTATAAAGATTTTTCGATTTCAAACATTACTTTAGTAGGCAAGTATATTATAAGTAAACCATCAAAAAAAGTTTTATATAAATATGAAGTTAAAAATAATGAAAATAAAAAAAGTGAATCAAAAACACTTTTATGCTATCTTGATGAATTGGAAGATATCAATGGTATTAAAATAAGTTTATTAACCCCTCATTATCTTCGACCTCAATATAAAAGTGAAAAAAGCTTTCAAATAACTGGGACATTAATAACTTTTCCTGATGGATACTCTTCTAAAATAAAACTTTACGCTCAGCTATTAGTTAAAGAAATTACAAATGTTTCAAAAGAAGCAGAATATTATTCTGAAATGAATAAAATTATAGAACTAAGAAAAAATTTATTAGAATTAATAGAAAGACCTAATAAACAAAATATTGAATCGATTTATTCAAAATTAAAAGAAAAAGGGAAGGTAAATTTTTTAATTATTGCAAGTTCAAAAGGACATAATGGAGTAAAAGAAACTGATATACTAAATGATACTTATGGAAAAAATTGTGATCAAGAGTCAAATAAAAAAAAGATAGAAAGATTTTTTGGCTTTTCTACAGAACTAGATAAAAATATAATTAGAACATTTTTTTCAAATAAAAAAATTATTATTTCTGAAATAAAAGAAAAAATAGAAGAAGCTAAAAAGAATAAAGTTATTTATGATTACTTGGTTTTTGTTAAAGGGGGAGGACAGAACATGTCAATCTTTAACGATACTGAATTCTGTAATGATATCATAAATTTAAAAATTCCATTTATAACAGCTGTAGGACATTCTGATGATGATTGTAGATTGTTATGCTTATTATCTGATATTGATCTCATAACTCCTACAGATTTTGGAAAAGAGCTTATTGAAATTATTAAATCAACAGAAAAAAAAGATGAAGTCATTGAAGAGCTTAAAAATAAAAAAAGAGCTGATACTTTTAAAAATAAGATGAATGAACTTGAAAGTAAAAATGATTCATTAAATAATACATTAAAACAAAAAGAAAAGAATATAGAATCACTTAAAAATTCCTTAAGAATATTAGAAGTAGAAAAAAGAAAAATAGAAAAGAAAGTAAATAAAAAAGATTTTTTACTTACAATAGCATTTATTCTTCTCTTTTTCTTGATGAGTTATATAATTTATATTAAATTTTTTACAAATACTGATGAATTTAAAAAAGATAATTCAGAAATTACAAATACAAAAGTGAAAAAAGAAAATACAAATAATTCTATAGCTTCCAAACCTAAACAAAATGAAAAAAGCAAAATTGATAATTCAAAAAAAGCTTCAACAAAAAAATTACAATATTCAGAAGATGAAGTTTTTACTAAGTTACTATGGAAGGGTTATAAGGGAGAAAAAGCAATATATGATTTTCAAAAGGCAAATGGAATGCCATCAACTGGTAAAGTAGATGAAAATTTATTAAAAAAATTAGAAATAAAGATAAAGTATCAATAATTTTTTGTAATATACTATATTTAAATCATTCCTGGAAGGGGTATTTTTCCTTATTTGTAAAAAATTTAGATCTGATAATCTATTTTTTATATACCTCTCGTTTTATAATTTACCTCTAAAAACTTTTTCATTTCTTTTTTCAAGTTTAGACACCTAGAAATATAAAATCTTTTAAATTCAATTTTACGAAGCCATATAAATTTTATAAAAAATTAAAAAAGGTGGGGTGCAACTCCCCACCGTGCGTGATAGTTTAAAAATTTATAATAATAAAATTTTAGCTAATAAGTCTTAGTGACTATTAGAAAAAACATTATTACTATCACTAAAATAAACCATAATTTCTTCACAAAGGGTTCCCCCTTCCTTTTTAAGGATCGAAACCATCACGCTAATGTATATCTAACATATTTTGAAGAAAAAGAAAAGAGGTATCTAGTTGCAATAGATACCTCTTCCTTCAGGAAGAAAATCCCTTGAAATTATTCTTATTTTAGTAACTTAATTATACTGCAAATTAAAAAAAATGCAAATAAAAATACTAATTTTATCCAACTCTAGTTTTTAAATAATCTTTTCTTGGTTTAAATATATTTCAATTCATGATATAACATTTAAAATCTATTTTGACTTTATAATTTGCCTCTAAAAAGTTTTTTATAACTTTTTTCGAGTATTTAATTAATTTTACAAACTTTCATATATGTTATCAAAAATATAGAAAAAGGAGAACCATTTCTAGTCCTCTTTATCAATAACTTCTATTTCTAAAAACTATATTTTATACCTAATGTAACTTTTGTATCTCTATATCCTTTATCTCCCCATTGATGAGATACATTTCCCCACACATTAAAACTAGGGTTTAATTTTACTTCTGCTCCTACTTTTACTTCCCCTATATCTTTTGTTCCTCTTATCTTATTAGTTATTCCATCCATTGATATTCTTACATCTTTACTGTTATGAATCCAGTTTGCTTCAACAAAAGGCTGGATTTCTTTACTATTGTCTCTGTCAGTAGGATTAAAATGATTTGTATATATTCTTGCTCCTATACGAGTTTGAATATTTCCATCTCCTT
>OLSH01000369.1_pt1 | contig 42300 bp, 32 predicted proteins | sample 1643221 | NCBI WGS metagenome assembly OLSH01 (sample SAMEA3136681, study PRJEB25190) | human gut metagenome | biome: human gut; feature: human-associated habitat; material: faeces | place: Austria | collected 2013 | reverse complement strand
CTATTTATTGTTTGTTGATTTTTTCATCTCTCTCTATTCTGTTGTTAATGTCCTTTTTTATTGTTTTTCTTTTCCGTCCCCTTTTCTCGTGGACAAGGATTATAATACCATAATTAATACTTCTCGTCAACAACTTTTTTTAAATATTTTAAAAATATTTTTTCTGCATTGAAAATCCCTTTATTTTATTGAGCTCTCAATCTATCCATATCAATTATTTTATATCTTCCTTTCTCAATTTTTTCTAAAATATTTTCTTCTAAAAAATTTTTTATTACTCTGGAAAGTGATGGACGACTCACATCAAAATATTCTGCCAAATCTTTTACAGATATTTTCATTTGAAAAAAACCATTTTTTTGATTTTCTAAAATATATTGACTGAATTTTTCTCCAATAGTCTTATTGGTAAAATTATTCCAAAGATGATTAGACAGAAATTGTGCTTTACAACTTATTCCATCTAAAAATTTTTTTAACAGTCTGTCATCTTTTTTCAATAATTGTATAAGTTCATTTTTTTCTATATAAAATACAGATGTAGGAGTTGTTGCATTTAAATCTACAGGAAATCTATTCTTATCACCAAAAATAAATGCTGTAGCTAAGAGAGAAAAACTTTCTATCTCTTCTATTCTCTTTACTTCTCCACTTTCTTTCAGCATTTCTGTAGCTGCTTTTCCTTCCAAATTAATATACAGACCTTTTACCTCATCTCCTCTGAAAGCTATATTTTCATCTTGTGAATATTTTTTAATTTCATATTTTATTCCTGTAAAATATTTTTCTATATCTTTTTCTTCTATATCACAAAACAACTCTGTTCTTTTTAATTTTTTTATTATATCTAAGTTCATTATGCCTCCTAGTGACTACTCATACTTATTATTTTTTATCTTATCATATTTTTAAGCTTGAAAACATTATATTTCTCTGTTAAAATTACTACATCAAATAAATTAATTTTAGGGAGATATTATGAAAAAAATAGTTATTGTCTGTCCTTCTTGTCAAAAAAAGATGAAGATATCAGATAAAACAGCTAAATATAAATGTCCACATTGTGGAAACATATATAAATATACTTTTAATAAAAAAATCGTCCATGATGTAAAAGATGTAGCTGTTGGTTTTGTTACTACTTTAAAAGACATCAAGAACAATGCAGTCAAAAAATATAATGACACAAAAGCAACTTATAAATATATGAGCCAGCTTAAAAAAAATATGAAAAATGATCCTAACTGGTCAAACTATAGAAAGCAGCAGGAAGAAATGAAGGATGTAACTCCTAAAAGATCATTTAAAGATCTTTTCAAAAAGAAAAAATAATAAAAAACAGGCTGATCAAAAAAGTTGGAATAGTCCTATCTCACTTTTCAGATCAGTCTTTTTATTTTTCAATCAAAAATTTTATTTCCTTTTCTATTAAATTTTTTATATCATTATTCTTTTCAAATGCATCTTCTTCTCTGCTCAGCATTTCCATTAAACTTACTATATTACACAGAACTCCCATTTCTATCCAATTTTCATCAAGGGAAATTTCCGCGTTTCTATTATATTCTTCACAGAATATTTCCATATCCTTTTTTGTAAAATAGTTTTTATATCTGAAAAATAGTCCTATATCAAAATATCTGTTTCCACATCCTAAATATTCCCAATCTGTAACATATATTTTTTCATCTTTATCCATTATCAGATTAGAAGTTTTAAAATCACAATGAACAAGAAAATTCTCTCTTTTTTTCTCTATCTCTTCTTTATATTTTCCTATTACTGCATTTAACTTTTTCATTGAATCTATTCCCATCCTCTGTCTAAGAACAGAATTTTCCATCAACATTTCAAAACATTCTTTTAAACTTGGAAGAGAATTTATTCCTTTCAAACTTAAAATTTTTATATTATGCAGTTCAGCTAAAATGAAAGCTATGTTTTTCAATAATTTTTCTGAAAATCTATTATTTTTTTCTAAATATTCATCTCCAGTTATAGAGTCTATATATTCATATATCATTATCCTCTTTTTTTGGCTTTTTACTATTTGAGAAAAAGTTAAGACAAGTCTTGGCATTGTAATTTTTTCCTTTAATATTTTAAAAGCTGCTTCTTCATTCTTGCTCAAATTTTCATCAGCACATATTCTGAGAAAAAGTTTATCTGTTAAAGTATTAACCATATAGTTTGTATTTCGCTGTCCTTTAGATATTAATTTATAACCAGTTATTTTTATATCTTTCTCCATATTTTTCATAATATCTGTTACTTCTCCTATATTTACTTTTTCTACTTTTACAAATCTCTCCCAGTTTTTTTCCATGCTTTCTCCTTATCCTATTGCTCTTCTTTTTAAAAGTTTAGGAAATCTGATGCTGAATACTGTAGCTGTTATTGAAGCTGCTATTATTCCTGCTACTGGTTCTGCCAAAAATACTGCAAAGACTTTATTTTCAAAGAAAAGTGGAAATATTAAAGCAAAGGGAACTAAAAGTATTATTTTCTTTAATAATGAAAGTATAAGAGAAACTTTAGCCTCTCCCAAAGCAACAAATGTCTGCTGACATGGTACTTGAACTCCCATCATAAAAAGTCCTGCTCCATATATATTTAATGCCCAGACAGTAAACTTTATAAGTTCCTGATCTTCTGTAAACATAGTTACAAACATAGCTGGAAATAGAATTTCTATAAGCCATGCTACTGCACAATATCCCATACTCATAAATAAAAGTATTTTATAAGCTTTCTTTACTCTGTCTATATTTCTAGCTCCATAGTTATAACTTACTATTGGCTGAACTCCTTGTGCAAGTCCAAAAACTGGCATTTGAAGTACCTGAATAACACTTCCGCATATAGTCATAGCTCCTACTCCTAAATCTCCCCCAAACTTTTGAAGTGATGAGTTGAGCACTACATTTACTACACTGTTTGTACTCTGCATAACAAATGGAGAGAGCCCAAGTCCTATTATTGGAATTATTACTGATTTTTTTATTTTGAAATATTCTTTTTTTATCTTTATCTTTGTATTTTTTCCTGTTAAAAATTTTGTTACCCAAATTGCTGAAACAGCCTGTGATACAACAGTTGCAATGGCTGCTCCCTGCACTCCCATTTTAAAATAAAAGATTAAAATCGGATCAAGAACTATATTCAATACTGCTCCTATAAGCACAGTAAGCATTCCTGTTCTTGCAAATCCCTGAGCAGTTATAAAACTATTAAGAACTAATGTAGCCTGAACAAAAATTGTCCCACATACATAGATATTAAGATATTTAAGTCCATATATAACTGTTCTGTCGCTTGCACCAAACATCATCAACAAAGGCTTCTGAAACAAAAGAAAGAAAACAGTAAGAATTACTGCCATTACTATCATTCCAGAAAAACAATTTCCTAATATTTCCTCTGCTGAATCATTGTCCTTTTCTCCCATTTTTATAGCAGCCTTTGGTGCTCCTCCCATTCCCAATAGAGCTCCAAAAGCAGATATAAGCATTACAATTGGAAATGTTACTCCTACCCCTGTAAGAGCTGCACCTCCAACCTCTGGTATTCTTCCAATATATATTCTGTCTACTATATTGTATAAAGCATTTATTAATTGAGCTGTGATTGCTGGAATAGTCAGATTAACTATTAATTTTCCAATGCTATCTTTTCCCAGATCATTTTTTTTCATTTGTTCCATTTACTCTCCCCCATTTTGTTTTCTATATTATTCTTAATAATCTGAAGCTTTAAAAGATAATTCTAGTTTTTCTAATTTTGATTCAAGTTTTCTATATTTTACTCCTGCTGCATCCAACATTCTTTTTGATGCCATATCAGATTTTGTTCCGCAATATTTATCTGAAAGATATACAAGTTCTTTTATTCCACTTTGAATAATAGCTTTGCTGCATTCATGACATGGGAAAAGTGCTACATACAGTGTACAGTTTTTCAATGTTTTTGTGCTGTTCAATATTGCATTTAATTCTGCATGACATACAAATGGGTATTTTGTATCAAGAAATTCCCCTTCTCTCTCCCAAGGAAATTCATCATCACTGCATCCCTTAGGAAGTCCGTTATACCCCACACCAATTATCCTTCTTTCTTCATTTACAATACAGGCTCCCACTTGAGTATTAGGGTCTTTACTCCTTTTTGCTGAAAGAAGAGCTACTCCCATAAAATATTCATCCCATTCTATATAATCTTCTCTCTTCATGATCTTCTCCTTATAAAATATTTTTTATCATATATACCAATATATCACAACTGTCTCATTTTTTTCAAAATTTTATTTGTTATATCTGAAATTTTAAAGTAAAATAACCTATAAGTACATTACTAGGAGGCTATTTATGAAAAAAATAATATTTTTATTTCTATGTTTATACAGCTTGGCTTTTGGAATTGTTGATTTTAATGAAGTAAACTGGGGCGACAGCAAGAGCAGTCTTGACCTCATATTTCCAAAATTGAAAGAAGAACCATCTCTTTATCCTGACATGAAAATATATGCTTTTGAAAAACCAAATGCTAATGTCAGTAAATATACTTTCTATCTTACTAATGGAAGACTTTTTAAAATAGAAGTTCTTTTCAATAAAGAAACTGTAGGAAGAAATGAAATCAAGCAAATATATGATGATCTTGTACAAAAAATGGGAAAACCTATTTCAAAAAATCCAATTGACCAAAAATTCAATGGACTTAATTTAAAAGGTAATTCTTTAAAATTTGTCCCTAACATTTCTACTTCAGTTTATTATAAAGGTGTTGATACTGTAGACGACCTTGGAAAAATGATAGATTCTAATTTGATTATAGAATATATGGATGCTACAAAAGAGTAAAATCAAAAAGCTGACTGAAAATTATAATACTTTCTAGTCAGCTTTTTTTATTATTTTTTTCATATTACTCTCTTAATTTATGAAAAAATACCCATACTTTTTAAGATTTCAATAGTTATTATAAGAAACGGTATCATTGCTACACTAAATATTGAAGACATTAAAGAGCAGCTTGATGTAAGAACTGGCTCTTTATTAAAATGTATAGTGTATGTTGCAATTACTGTAGCTGCTGGTGTTGCCATCATTAATACAATAGTTGCCAAAGCTATATATGAAGTCGTAACCAATCCTGTCATATTCATAACAGTATATAAAGCTACAAGAAATACTGGAATTACAACTACTTTTATAACACTATATCCCCATGATATTTTAGATTTCAATATATCATTAAAAGATACCCCTGCTAAAGTAATCCCTATAGACAGCCAAGACAAAGGTGCATTTAAAGAGGCTAAATACTGCATAGGTTTAAAAAGCCAGTATGCAGTCTTATCTATTCTTAAAAAAGCATATTTTCTTATTATATCTCCTTCAATAACTGATACCTGAAAAAAATAATTTTGAAACATCCACACAAACATTCCTAAAAAAGTTGCTACTATTATTGGATTGCTTATTATTTTACCCATGTTTTCTTTTTTTAATTTTACCCCTGCAATTGTCATATACCCATAAGTATATAAAAGAGCTCTATATGGAATATTAAATACTGAGGCATACATTGCTCCTGTATCCCCATATACAGCTTGTATTACTGGAATTCCAAAGACAGTAGTTGAGCCAAAAATTGTCATCATTCTCAAGACATCATTCCTGTCACCTGAATAATTTTTATAAAATATTTTAGTAAGAAAAATAAGTACCAAATGAATAACAATACCCCAAACAAGTATACTTAAACTTTGCTCCAGTTTCCTGCTGTCTATATCCTGCATAAAAGCATTATATGACAATGTAGGAATAGCCAGATTCAAAATAACCTTGCTCAAACTCCCTGCACAGTTAGAAGGAATTACTTTTTTCTTAGTGAAGAAAAAGCCAGCTCCTATTATAACTATGACAGAAGATATTGTTCCTACTATATTATTATTTCTCATGATACTTTCAAGTATTTTTCCTATCTCCATATACATTCCCTCTTAATTTTTATATTCAAGTAAGTTTATCTTAGTTTTTCATAAATTTCAAGGAAAATTTACAAAATATATTCTTTTATATATTATCTTCAATATTTCTATCTTTTCACTTCATAAGTCCAGTTAAATTTATCTTCTGCTTTTCCCCATTGGATATCTGTCAATGCATCATAAAGTTTTTGAGTAAGTTCTCCAGTTTTAAAATCATTGATCATAGCTATTTCCCCTTTGTAGTTCAGCTCTCCTACTGGAGAAATAACAGCTGCTGTCCCTGTTCCAAAAGCTTCCTCTAGTTTTCCTTCTCTTGCTGCTTCCATCAGAAAATCAATAGTAAAGTGCTCTTCATGAACTTTGTATCCCCATTCTTTTAAAAGAGCTATACATGAATCACGAGTTACTCCCGGAAGAACTGTTCCATCTATAGGAGCAGTATAGATTTCATTATCTATTTTAAACATTACATTCATCGTTCCAACTTCTTCTACATATTTTCTTTCTACTCCATCCAGCCATAATACTTGAGTATACCCCAGTTTCCCGGCTTTTTCCTGAGCTGCAATACTGGAAGCATAGTTTCCTCCGCATTTTGTAAACCCTGTTCCTCCTTTTGTTGCACGAACATATTCATCTTCAACATATATTTTTATAGGATTTACTCCCTCTGGGTAATAATTTCCTACAGGAGAAAGAATAATAATAAACTTGTATGAAATTGCAGGATGTACTCCTACAGCAACTTCAGTAGCAAACATAAATGGACGAATGTACAAAGATGTTCCCTCTAAGTGAGGTATCCATTCCTTTTCATGAGCTACAAGAGTTTCTACTGCCTCAACAAACATTTCTTCTGGAATCTCTGCCATACAAAGTCTTTTATTAGAATTCCTCATTCTTTTTGCATTCATTTCTGGACGAAATAAAAGAATACGATCATCTGGTGTACGATATGCTTTTAACCCTTCAAATGTTTCCTGAGCATAGTGAAGCACCATAGAAGCCGGACTCATAGAAATAGGCCCAAATGGAACTATTCTTGCATCATGCCACCCTTGCCCTTCGTCATAGTCCATAACAAACATATAATCAGTAAAATGTTTTCCAAAGCCAAGTTTATCTTCGTCTGGTTTTACCTTTAACTGTTCTGCTTTTTCTACTCTTATTTTCATGTTTTTTCCCCCTTAAAATATATATTGTTTTCTTTGATTTTAAATTTTTTTGTATAAAAAAAACAGCCCGTCAGGCTGTCTCTAATCAACATTATCAAAATATTCACAAAATTATTATAAATAAATATTACTATTTTTCATTTAAAATCTATTCAAATGAAATAAATTTATTCTTTATAACAAGAGGATTGTGGAATAATGTCGCAACTCTTCCTAACATAAATATCTGTATATAGTTTTTTTCTCTGCATATGAGTAGTATATATATGACAAATATTATGTTTATTATCACGAACATCTTTTTTCCTCCTCTTTCTAAAATCTTTTTTATAGGTTTGAGTATAAACCTAAATTTAAAAAAAATCAAGCATTTTTTGAAAAATTTTTTTATTACATACTTTTTGAAAGATATTTTTCATCTATGATTACTTCATTTTTTTAGAAGCTCTGAATTTTACTGTCTTTTTAGGGTAAATCTCCATCTGCTCCCTTGTTACAGGATTTGACACCATTCGCGGCTGTCTTGTGAGTATTTCAAATATTCCTCTTTCTTGAAATTTTACCCCTCCATCTATAACTATCGCTTCCTCTACTGTTTCAAAAAACTTTTCTATCTCTTCTCTTGCTTTTGTTATTGTTATTTTTTCTGAACTCATTTTTTGATATAGTTTTGCCAGCTCTTTTCTATTCATCTGTATCACCATTAGCTATTTTTATAAGTCTCTTTCCTGGGCGGAATTTCACTATTTTTTTAGGCTCTGTATACCTCGCCTCTTTCCAAATTGGTACTAATACTTTTCTGGACCTTACTTCTTTTTCTTCAAATACACCCCAGTATTTAAATACTACTTTTTTCTCTTCATCTAAGGCTTTCAGCAGTACATCCCAGAATAAATCTATCTTCTTTTTTACTTCTTTATGGCTTTTGCTTTTATTTCTCTTCTTGTAGAATCTTACAAACTCCCCTTCTGTCATATCTTCCCCTTTAAGTATTATATTTCCAAGTAAAAGACTGGCTATATGAGCCAGCCCTTCACTTGTAATTTAAAATAATTTCTTAGTAATTCGGCAGTTAAAAATTTTCATTATTGTTTTTGCAATTAGAACTTGTAACCTACTCCTGCTCCTACTATCCATTCACCTTTAGTTTTGTTTTTAGCAGAACCATTGTGTGAATCTCTTTCTACTGAATAAGTTCCCTTTACATCAAAGATTACTCCACTTTCAAGCTCCAGGGCATATTTAGCATTTAGCCCTATACTATGTTCATTTTTGTGAGCCACTAAAATATCAAAGTCTGTTGTTGAACCTTTAAATCTTCCTGTGATATATTCCTCATCTGCTCCATCAAGTATTTTAGTATAGCTGACTCCTGCTGAAAGTGTACTCTTTCCTTTTTCATGAGGTATTACTTTTTTCAAGTCTACTCCCACTTTTCCAACTGTATAATCAAATGATTTTGAATCTGTCTCAATAGCTAGAGTTTTATTTCCCTCATTAGCTCCATCTTGGTCTACATATGTATATGACAAAGTTGCATAAGGCTCTAAGAATAAGTTGTCTCCAACTTGATGTGAATATCTTCCATTTAAGTAAATATCATAAGTCATATCTGAATATTTATCACTGTAGCTGTGTCCTCCAAGAGTACTTCTGTCTGCATCATATTCAGAATACTGTACCCCTGCTCCTGCTTTTAATGTCAAGTTTCCTCTGTAGTTTTCAGCAAAAGCGCCTAAGTACCCGCTGTTTCCTTTTACTTTAGACATAGACATTTCAGCTTCACTTTTGTTTCCTCCAAGTGTTACCCCTAGAGAAAGATTTTCTGAATATCCATATTTAGCCAGCATATATGCTCCAGTAAGTTTCATATCTACCTCTGTATCTGCTGTCCCTATATCTACACCATGATAATTCTGTCCATAGTATGTATCTTTAGTTCCTCCATCAGCGTGAGTAAGTCCTCCCATTATCAGCCAGTTGTTTAAGTTTGGTCTGAATTCATTTTCTGTCACTATATCTCTGAACATTCCCACTGATCTTCTTGATAACTCTGAACTATATGAGTAAGGTGTTCCTGTATATATATCATTTAAGTAGCTTAAAAGAATTTTTAGCTGGTCTTCTGAAGAACTGTTGTAGTCATAATTTTTTCCAAGGAAAGTCATACCTAATATATCTCTTAACCCATCAAGATTTTTTTCATCTGTACTGTTGTAAATACTTTTATATATCTTATTTAAAGAATTGTATTTATTTACTTTAGGATTTACAATTCCATCTAAATCTGAACCTGCTCCTAAGTATATATATCCTTCATCTTTGTATGTATCAAGGTCTACCTTATCTATGATAGAATTTGTCTTGACTTTTATATTATTAAGTTCTATATTCTCCATATCAACTAATATTTCTTTTCCTATTCCATTTGTTATGAAATTTAAAGTTCCTGATTCTTCTGGAGAGATTCCCTCTATTGTCATTCCATCAGTATCTGAAAAAGCATGAGTTGCTGTAGATATTGAAGTCGATGAAGCAATAGCTGCTGGTGATAAAACTCCATTTTTCTTCAATCTAAGGCTTAGTACTCCTGATTTCTCCACTGTAACTTTATCTGTTCCTATTACTTTCATATCTTCAAAGAATGTTACATTATTGTCTATACTTATATCTGTAAAACCAGATATATCATGAAACATATTCATACTTCCATCTGCTTTTCCATAAAGATTAAGAATATTATTTCCATTAGATTCCATCTTTCCATTTACTATTGCATTTCCCTCTAAAGTAACAGCATTACTGTTACCCGTTATCATTATAGCTGTATCTGCACTATTTATAATAGAATCTCCTTTTAAAGTAAGAGTACTTCCATCTTCAGTTATACTTATTGCTGTACTATCTTCTGCAATTCCTCCATTTACTACTGTATTATCAAGAGTAAGTGTTGACATGTTTTTATTTATAACTACTGCTGTCTTATATGCATTAACTACACTGTTATTTAATTCATTCTTTCTTCCACTAATTTTAAGAGTATCCTCTATTCCATTTAAAATATATTTTTTATCTGAGAAAATACTTTCATTTTGTTCACTTCCATCAGAATCAAGGTATGATAAAGTTCCTTTTTTTAAAGTTAAACTTTCAGTTCCTCCTATATTATTCTTATCATCATTTTTAGCTTTAGCATTTATTATTGTATATTTTTCTTTTATTGGACTATCTTTTTCATCATAACCTACTGTAACTTCTGCATCAGTAGTAGTTGTTCCAAAAATTTTAAAATCATCATCCTCGGCTTTATAAGTTCCACTATCATCTTTAAATATTAATCCATAATTATTTGTCAATGTCACATCTAACACTGTATCCCCTGTACTACTTACAAGAAGCCCATAGTTATATGCGTTACTAATTGTTCCAGTTTCACTATCATTTTTTATAGCATTAGTTCCTCCATAGACAACTCCTGTATTTATTAGTGTTGTTATAGTACCATCACTATAAATTCCATAACTTGCACCTTCTATAGATATTCCTGTTATAGATCCATTATTTGTTAGGGTTGTTATAGTACTATATTCATTATAAATTCCATTACTTTCACCTTTTGTAGATATTCCTGTTATAGATCCATTATTTGTCAGTGTTGTTATAGTACCATCATTAAAAATTACAAAATTATTACTTTTTGCAGATGTTCCTTTTATAGATCCATTATTTATCAATTCTGTTATAGTAGTGTCCCTTTGATTATCAATTCCAATACCATAACTATAATCTTCATTTTCAGCCCCTGTTCCTGTTATTAAAGCATTATTTATAAACTTAAATTCTCCTAAATCACCTTTTAAGCTTATTCCACATCCATTTGAAGAATCATTACTTGTTCCTGATAATGTTATATTATTTATATAAGTATTTCCATCCCATCTATTTTCAGGATATGGATCCTTTTCTGTTCCCGGTTCGAATTTCGTTCCATCTTTATCTTTAAATATTATTGTGTCACTTTCTTTTGTTATTTCCAACCCTGTTTCTCCTGCCCCCATTGCCACTGTACAAGATAGAAGCATTCCCACTACTGCTCCTACTGTTATATTTCTTCCCCTTTTTTTATTCCCGCTTTTTACAGCCTTCATAATCTTTTCTATCATCTTTCCCCTCCTCAAAATATTTTTTCATAATTTTAATAAATGCAAGATTCAGTAATAATTACTGGGTAGATCCTCTGTAAACTTTTATAAAATTCAGAGCACCTTGCTACTGTTCGCATTTATATACTTTTGCGAACAGTAGTCTATTTATTAATTTTAGAGAAGGTTATTTAAATATAAAATATTGACTTTTTTTGGAAAATAATGTATCATCTACCATATGAGTATATAGTCATAAATTATGAGTTAAAGAAATTTTTGGTATAAGCAAAAATGTAAGTGTTCGCTTTTGTATATAAAAGCGCCCACTTGAGATGTCCCTTAAATACAAAAATCCCCAGTAGATTTTTACTGAGGACCTTTTTATTTTATTCTCTTTTTTTTAAAGAATGAAAATATATATTTATTATTTAATTTTATTTTCACTTTATTTTTTATAATTTCCTAAGAAAAAATAAAAAAACAGCAGTTAAGGTTGATTAGCCTCTTCTGCTGTTTTCTTTCATTTTTATCAATAAATATTTTCAATATTTTTTATTGAAGTTTCATTAACACTCCACCAATAACGAATAATGAACCAAATAGGAAAAGCCATCCTTGGAATTTAATTTGGAATTTTGCCCAAATTCCCCATTCTAATTTAGCAATACCTAATATAGCCATTAAGATTCCTGATGTAGGAACTATAAGGTTAGTGAATCCGTCTCCTAATTGGAAAGCAAGAACTGCAACCTGTCTAGGAACTCCAACTAAATCTGATAGCGGAGCCATGATAGGCATTGTTAAAGCTGCTTGTCCAGAACCTGATACAACAAAGAAGTTGAATACAGATTGGAATATATACATTACCCAAGCTGATACAGCTGCTGGCAGCCCTCCAAGTCCGTTTGCAACCCAGTTAAGAACTGTATTAAGAACACTTGGTGTTCCAGCTTCTGTTCCACCTAGTACAAGAACTATTCCTTTAGCCATTCCAACTACTAAAGCTGCTCCGATCAAATCTTCCGCACCTTTTCTAAATGAAGTAGCTATGTCATTTACAGTCATATCATTAAGTTTGAAAACTACACCTATTATTCCTGCTACAATACCCATTATTACAAACTGAGTAGCTATTTCAGGAAGGTAGTAACCAAATACAACAACCCCATATATTATCCAAGCCATTCCTAAAAGAACAACTAATAAAACTAATTTATGTCCAAATTTGAAATCTACATCTTGCTGATCTTCTAATTTGAATTCTTCTCTATAGTATCTGTCAGCTTCATAAGAAATTGAACTTTGCGGATTAGCCTTTACTTTATTTGCATATCTAATAGTATAGAATATTCCAAATGCTGTAAAAAATGTCCACATAACCATTCTGAACCCTGCTGCTGAAAGTACAGGAATTCCTGCTACCCCTTGTGCTATAGCAACACTGAAAGGGTTCATCCAAGATGTTCCAAACCCTATTTGTGTAGAAACATAAGTGATAAGTATCCCTGTTATTCCGTCATACCCCATTCCAATTACTATTGGAATAAGCACCATAGCAAATGGTATCGCCTCTTCTCCCATTCCAAATACTGCTCCCCCTAGAGAGAATACAAAGAATACTATTGGAAGAAGCAGCCACTCTGATCCTTTTGTCTTTTTTATCAAGGCATAAAGTCCTGATTCAACTGCCTTAGTTTTTAATATGATTCCGAAAGATCCCCCAGTGATAAGAATAAATGCGATTACCCCTACTGCTGTACCCCATTTGTCTCCACTAACAATACCTTCAAATACATAGTTTGCTACTCCGACTTCTCCATTTGGCTCAAAGAATTTTATTCCTTTTACCAAAGGCTCTCCTTGTTCATTCAGTTCATAAGCAAAACTTCCTGCCACAGGAACTGTCCTAGTTTTTTCTGCCCCAGTTTCAGTTGTATAAGTTACTTTTTCCATTTGGAATTTACCTACTGGAACCGTATGTGTTAATATCGCAGCCAAAATGACTACAAAAAATATAATTACATAGGTGTCTGGCATGTTAAACTTTTTTTTCATTTTTACCTCCACAAATTTTTAATACTATTATTATACTTTATGTTTTTAATTAAATCAATACTTAATGATATAAACTATATTTAAAAATTTTGAGAGGTATTTCATCTGCCATTTTTTATGAGTATTTACACTAAAATCTTTTTCCCTGACTTATCAATTTTCCGTCTTGACTATAATGTTTATACTCCTTTTCCTTACCATTTTCATAAATATATTCTTCTGATATTTTTCCATTTGTATAAAAAAATCTCTGTACTCCATCTCTTTTTCCAGATTTATAATTTTCTTCAGATATAATAATATCTTTTGAATACTGTACCCATCTTCCTTCTCTCTCATCCATTTGATAGCTTCCCTGTTTATATAATTTTCCATTTGGATAATACTCAGTTACAGTTCCATGACGAAGTCCGTTTTTAAATTCCGACTCTCTTTTAAAATACTCTTTTCTATCAAAATCAGTAGGAGTATATTGAATTTGCTTCCCATCCATTTTACCATTTTCATTGTAATTATAAATAGCTACATTTTTTCCTTTTTCATCAAAAGTATTCCATGTTCCAACTCTCATAGAATCTTTATATGTTCCTGTTGTTTCTACATCTCCCTTTCTTGTATATTTCTTATAGTCTCCTTCTAACCTATCGTTAGAATATGTTTCTTCCACAGATACATTTCCATCTTCATAATAAGTTTTGAATACTCCTTCTTTTTTCCCAGAAACATAATTCAGCCTTCTATATATTTTCCCATTAGGATAGTATATTTCTACAGTTCCATCTATTCCTCCATTTATATAATTTCCCTGCTCTATTCTATTTCCGTTTTTATCATATTTTATGTAAGCTCCATTGAGCACTCCTCCCTGAAAATTTTCTTCCCAGACAAGAGTTCCTTTTCTGCTTATTCCCTGCCATAAACCATCTTTTCTATCTTGAGCATAGCTTCCTTTTACTTCGATATTTCCATCTTGATAGTATTTTACATAGCTTCCATTTTTCTTTCCTTCTTCATAATTTATTTCATATTGAAGATTTTTTCCAAAGTATGTTTTTTCTATTCCCTCTTTTTTTCCATTGACATAGTCTACTTCAAATTTTTTATCTCCATTGGCAGCATACATTGTATATTTCCCATTAAGAATTCCATTAACATATATTCCTGTTGTTTTTATATTTCCATTTTCATATTTTGAGATATATTCTCCTATTGGTTTATTTTCCCTATACGTTATTTCTTCTTTCAAAAGCCCATTAGTATAGAATTTACTCCATCTTCCATCTCTCGTTCCATCTTTATATTCTCTTTTCTCCTTTATTCTTCCATTTGTATCATAAAGGATCTCTTCTCCATCTTTCTTCCCATCAGTATATGAAGTTTCTGATTTTATACTTCCTCCGCTGTAGTATTCTTTATACACTCCGTTTTTCAGCTCTCTTTTTGCAGTAGTAATTGTAGTAACAGCAGTAGGATAAGTTCTTACCTTGGGAAGTGAAGGCGTCACTGTAGTTTTTGTAACCTTTGTTGATTTTTTAGATGTTTTTGATAGAATTGCTGCTATTTCCATATTTTTCTTGCTTTCACTAATATTAGCTTCTATTTTTGATTTTATATCTAAGCTCTTTATCTGCTTCTGAGCAAAATATATTCCACCAGCTAATATTCCTGATATAATTAATATTACAACAAACGCTATTAAAAAATTTTTTCCTTTTTCACTCATATCTTTCCCCCATTCTTGTATTTTCACAACTATATTGTACCTTCTTATTCCTTTTATTTCCATAATCTTTTTTATATCTTTTTTTAATTCACAAAACTTGAGAACAATTCTTTAATTTTTTACATTGTAATAGTTCTTTTATTTTTTATCAAAATTCTTTTATATATTTTTATTTATCGTATTTTAAGTTTAAAGAATATTTTTATTTATTTCTCTTTTTATTATTTAATTATCCTTGAAAAAATAGATGCAGGATAAAAATATCTAAGGTATAATTTTAGTAAGATCATCACTATATATAAAAAGGGGGTTTACATGAAAAAAATATTGTCTATTATTATGACATCTGTTTTATCATTTAGTTTATATGCTGTAAATACAGAATATAAAACTGATGTAGTCATTGTAGGAAGTGGGGGAGCTGGTATGACTGCTGCTCTTTTTGCAGCTGAAAATGGTGCTAATGTAGTTCTATTAGAAAAAACTGGATATATGGGGGGAGCTACTCTTATGTCAGCAGGAATAATACCTGCTACAGGAACTAAACAACAAAAAGATGCTAAAATTGATGATTCCATAGAAAATTTCAAACTGGATATATTCAGAGCTGCAAACTATAGTCAGGATAAAGATATGGTTGAAACTGTTGCTTCTGAAGCTAAATTGACTATTGAATGGCTGGAAAGCATTGGAGTCAAATTTAATCTTATTACTAATGCTTTGTATTATGGACAGTCAAATTATAGAATGCATATAGCTGAAGGTTCTGGAGCTGGTATGACTGCTAAAATCATAGAAGCAGTAAAGAAAAACCCAAAGATTACTGTGCTTAATTTTACAGCTGGAACTGGGTTAATAACAGATAAAGAAGGTGTTAATGGAATTAGGGCTAAAAAATCTAATGGAGAAGAAATTGAAATATACGCTTCTAAAGTTATATTAGCAACTAGTGGTTTTGCATCTAATGAAGAAATGTTAAAAAAATATATTCCTGAGATAGTTGATGCTTATCCTTTAACAGCTCCCGGGGCAACTGGTGAAGGAATAGTATGGGGACAGAAACTAGGAGCAGAATTAAAAAACATGCACGCTTATCAAGGTCATGCAGTTTTCAATCTTCAAACTAAAGGAAGCATGGATCTTTCTATTCTTTCAAGAGGAGGAATTCTTGTAAATAAAGATGGAAAAAGATTCACTAATGAGATAATGGGATATTCTGAACTTACTCCTCATGTTGTCAATCAAAAAGATGCTACAGCATACATACTATTCAATAAAGAAAATGCTGAAAAAACTGGTAATTTTAAAAATTATACTTCTGCTGGAATAGTTCTTCAAGGAAAGAATATATCTGAAATTGCTAAAGCTATGAAAGTGGATGGAAAAGAACTTGAAAAAACTATTAAAACATATAATGAAGGAATAGAAAAAGGAGAGGATGTTTTCAACAGAACTAAACTTCCTAAAAATTTCCATGGTCCTTATTATGCTATTGAAATAACTGGAGATTTGAGACATACACAGGGAGGTCTTGTTATAACACTTGATGGAGAAGTAAAAAAAGAAAATGGAGATAAAATTCCTAATCTTTATGCTGCTGGTGGTGTAACTGAAGGGTTCTCAGGGGCTGGAGGGCCTAACTATATGTCAGGCAATGGTCTTTTGCAGGCATTCGTTTTTGGTAGAAGAGCTGGTATATCTGCTGCTAAATCAATAACTAATCCTATGGATAAAACTATTATCAATAATATTGCAGCTTTCAAAGATAATAGAATTGTAAAAGATAATAAGTACAAAGATGGAAAATATATAGGTGAAGGAAAAGGGTACAAAGGAAATATAAAAGTAGAAGTTACTGTTAATGGTAATAAAATTACTAAAATAGAAGCTGTTGAATATAAGGATACTGAAATAATATTCAACTCTGCTCTGGAAAAAATATCTGGTGATGTAATCTATACTCAAAATACTGATAAAATAGATTCAGTAGCAGGTGCTACAAGTTCTGCAAGAGGTATAGGAACTGCCATAAAAAATGCTGTGAAATCAGCTAAATAACAAAAAGCCCATATTGGATTTAACTATTCTGTATGGGTTTTTATTTTTAAGTATTTTTTTTATTTGAAACTCTATCTACTTTATACATTAAAAACCTTATGTAGTCCATTATACTTATTTTCTCTATTTATCAGAGTATGGTTCAAAAATAATTTTTATATTCTTTTCACTTTCTCTGCTGGCTGTTATTATATAGTAATCTCCATTTTTATATACACTATTTGTCTTTTTCATATAAGGTATTATATCAAGTTCATCTTGAGCTGGAGCTTTAAAGAATCCATTATTTTATCTTTTAAATCTTTATCAATAATTCCTTCATTTAATTCTTCAACTAAGCTTATCAATCTCTTTTTAAGCTCCACTTGATTTGTTTCTAATTTATAGCACGATACAATTATCCCTATTCCGTAAGGAGTTTCTTTATCTTTTAATAAAATATCTATTTTTTCACTAAGCTTGCCATTTCTTTTTTCAAAAAAATAATATGTATTTTCATCATTAAAAACAAAGCCATCATTTACAAGAATACTTTTTATTTTTTCCAATTCTATCTTTTTTAAAAATAACTCTTTAGAAAAGCTCAAACTAACAACTGCAAAAAATAAAGCCAAGAATAAAATCTTCTTCATAGTCTATCCCCCTTTTAATAAAACATCCTATATTTTTTATTTATTTAAACAATATTCATCTTCATTTGCTAAAAGTCAACTAGAACATGCCAAAAGGCAACCAATACTATATAGACATATTTCCTCCCAATTGTTATTATAGTATAAAAAAATGGAGGTTTTAATTATGGGATGGTTTTCTTCTAAAAAATGCGAAACAAATATTTATATCATATCAGAAAAAGTAAATGAAAAAGTAAAATTTAATTTTATTTTTTACTCTCTTGATGAAGGATTAAAAAATGATTATGAATTTCTGAAAAAAATCAGAGATAACATAGGAGATTTAAAAGAAAAATTAAAAACACCTGCTTGGGAAAAATTCAGTCTGAAGCTATGGTATAACTATGGAAAAAGCAGTGGGCCTCTTGGTGCTGTCAATTGTGTTGCTGAACTTCCTCTTGATGTTACTGAAGGAAAAATCCTCTATGCTGCTATTGTAAATCTGAATAAAAAAATAATAATCCCTGAAAATTATATTTTACCAGTTACCATTAAAAACTATGATAATATAAAAAAATCTACAATTATTTTTTAATCTTTTTATTATTTCAAAAAATTTCATAAACTCAATAATTTAAAACGCTTATATAAACATTCTCCTCAAGTTTATATTTTCTTTTTTATAAAAAATTTAATTTTTCAATAAGTTCATATATTTATTCTATTATGGAATATTATTTATATAATAATTCTCTTTTCTCCTTATTTTATCATAATTTTTTTAAGTTATAATTAATATTTTAAACTATACAATTCTATAAGCGTGTGTCACTAAGTTGTTTTTTTCAATAAAAAAGAGCTGCAAATGAATAATCTCATTTACAGCTCTAAATTTTAATCTTTTACTAATATTTTTTCTATTTCAGCTATATAGATAAGGTGATATCCTCCCCCTTCTCCACTTGCACTATTTTTACCACCATACCATTTTCCAGTAAAAGTATCATTTCCTAGAAAATCTTCCTGCCTAAGAGGAGTAGTACATAATTTTCTACATGTAAAACTCATTCTCGCTTCTTCAAAGTATGGAGTTTCTTCATCATGGACTACTGTAAAGCCACATTTAGCTATTTTATCTTCATCTCTTCCTGATATCACTCCACAATACCCCAGCTGCTTTCTATAGCTGTTATCAAATACTGTCAGAGAAAATGTATCTGAAGCTTCTAAAAATTCATAAGTATATCTTTCTGGACGTACTGCTACAAATACTACATTTTTTTTCCACAGCACTCCAAAACCTCCCCACCCTACAGTCATAGTATTAACTTTTCCTTCTTTTTCTGCTGTCATTAAAAACCAGTCTTTGGCAAACAATTTAAAAGTATTCTCACTTAATTCAATTGGTTTAATTTCATGAAATGCCATTATTATGTACTCTCCTTTTATTTTTATATTATTTTTATCCCTCATATAAATATGTTTTAATTTGTTCTAAATTCATTCCAGCTATTCCCAGTTCTTTAGCTTTTCTTCCTGTTGCTCTGCAATCTTGTTCCATAGCTATACTTCCTATTGTAATCAAAGAGTCCATTACAGGAGTTTTTACTCCTATCAGTTCAGCTATTACTGACCACCCTACAAGCCCAAAAGGAATATCTTCTGTATAATATCTATTTTTTAACCCGTCAGGACCTTTAATTTTTCCAAATTGCTCATTTCCAGTAATTGCTTCATAAATATTAGTTTTTACACTTCCAGCTGCTGCTAATGAATCAACTACTGATACTGCCTTATAGCCAAATTTTTTAATTATCTCCATTCTTTCTTCATCTAATGCTTCAGTTACTTTTCCAACACATGGAGTTATTCCTTCCTTGTAGAACCAGAATTCTCCCTCCATAAGTTCTATTCTTCCAGCATTCATTATGCAGCCAGGTACATGAACTACAGGGTTTAAAGTAAAAAGCCCACTTTCAATTACACTTTCAGCAGCTTCTACATCATAGAATTTTTTTAATTCCTTTAGCACTTCTGCTGTTTTTTTAGCAGGCATCACTCCTGTTTTTACAGGCTCATGAATTCCCATTACCATAGATTCTCCTGGCCCCATAAGTCTTGTATCATATGGAAGTGTATATGTTTCAGCAAATACCACATCTTTTTTAATTCCTCTCTCTTTCATTTTGTTCCAGAAAATAAGAGAACCAAATGTCCCTGCTAAAATTAATATTATCTGCCCATCTTCCAAATGATCTATCAAAAGATCAGCATAGTAACTGTGTCCAAATGCAGGAACTGCCATTATTATATATTTCACACCTTTCACGGCCTCAGCTATATCAGTAGTTACCATAGAAAGTTTTCCTACACCCTCACCTAGAACTCCCTGCTGAGCTATCTCTTTAGTTTCAAATACTTTCTGCATTTTCCCAGCAAATTTTTCATCTTCAAACATACGAACTTCAAATCCTCTTCTTGCCATATCTGCTGCTGCTGCGTGTGCACCATTTCCTCCACCTAATATTGTTACTAATTCAGCCATGCCCATTCATCCCCTTTTTTAAAATATATTTTTATATACAAACTTTTTATCTATCTAATCTTTTTTATTTTAACATTGAAAATATTTCCTGTATAATCTATAATTTAGATATCAAGTTATATGATAAAAATATAACTAATCCATAAAAAAGGAGAATTTCATATGAATATGCAGCATCTGAAATATGTACTTGAAGTAAATAAAACCCGTTCAATAAATAGAGCTGCTAAAAATCTTTATATGGGACAGCCTAATCTCAGTGCTGCTATCAAAGATTTAGAAGAGGAAATAGGAATTTCTATTTTTTATCGTACTAAAAAAGGCGTTCAGCCTACTAGAGAAGGAGAAAAATTTCTTACTCAGGCTGCAAAGATAATATCACAAGTAATTGAATTAGAATCTTTCTACAAAACTTCTTCAAAATCACTTGTGTTTTTGAGTATAGCCGCTCATAGAGCTACCTATATTACTATTGCTATTTCTAAATTTATAAATAATCTTGAAAATAAGAAAGATATGAATATTACATTTAATGAAACTAACTCTTTAAATGTAATAAATGAAGTGGCTAATGGGAATGCAGAGATAGGTATTATTCGTTATCAAAATATTCATGAAAGTTACTTTCTTTCATTATTAGAAAGCAAGAATATAGTTTTTGAACCTCTATGGGAATTTGAAATGCTCATAACTTTTTCAGAAAATCATCCTCTTGCTTCCTTAGAAAAAATACCTTTTGAAATGTTATCTGATTATATAGAAATAGTATCAGGAGATACCAAGATCCCAACTGTAAAAGATTTTGAAACTCCTGCTTCTTCTAAGTGTATATATGTTTATGATAGAGGAAGTCATATAAATCTACTTGTAAATGTAAAAGGAGCTTTTATGTGGGTGCCTATGCTTCCTGAACATATACTAAAAATAAATCATCTGGTACAAAAGACATGTACAATTCCTTCAATGATTACTAGAGATATTCTTATTCATTCTTCTGAAAGAATTAAAAGTAGTTATGCACAAGAGTTTATTTTATCTTTGCATGATATTATACAAAACATTTCTGCTTCAAATAATGAATTTCTTCTGTAAAATAGTAAAAGGCTGTAGTCAAAAACCTACAGCCTTAGTTTTTTATATTTTTTCAACTTTTATTATTCATGAACTTTACATTAAAACTTGATATCCACTTCTCCAGAGTTTATACTTTTGTATTATTTACTTTATTTCATTTTCCACTACTACATCTATTTTACCGTCCATAAGTGAAGCAAGAGTTTCTTTAGAAAGATATATCTTTGGAACTAAAACTTTTACTCCATTTACCTCTTCTTCTACATACCAGATAATATCATTTTTAAGATTGTTTATCTGCTCTTTTGTAAGGGCTATTCCAATAGATAAGCTAAAATCTTCCATAGCTTTTACAGAATTATCTAATAGTATCTGCATCTGTTCTTTTTCATTTGCAGCTCCATTTAAATACCTTTTCCCAGTATTTTCAAAAATAGCTCTGTTTACTATTCTCGACTCATAAAAAGCATCTCCCAAAAGTCTGACTTCTCTTTCTGGGTTATATCCTATTTTCCTAAAGAAATAATCTGAACCAAGATAATAGCTCATATCTATAAATTTCACATTTGTTTCTATCAAATATGTAAATTCAGGAATTTTATCATTTAAAACATAGTTGTCTCTACTTAATATTTCTTCTTTTCCTACATCTTTTTTCTCTTCAGCACTTACTAAAATATTTTTTGAATTAATTGAATCTTTTGCTACAACGAACAGTCCTTTATCTCCCTCGGGAATTGTAATATAGCTTTCAATATCGATTGTTCCAGTTTTTTCTATATTACTGCTATTTAAAATTACCTGCTCTATACTCATATACCTGTCGTTTACTACATTTGTTTCAGTTAATAAAATCCCATCTCCTATTTCTATAGCAGATATATTTATATTATTTCCTGCTGATATTTTAGTTATTCTATCAGTTTCATTTCCAGAAAAAGAATATCTATAGTTAGTCAAATTATTGCTCTCACCATCTCGAATATTTCCATTTATCAATTTATATGCTGTTATCTTTATATCTCTTCCTGCTAAAATATTCCCCTCTCTATTTACTACATCTCCTGTAGTCTTTAGAGTAATATCTTTTCCTGATGAAATATATGCCATATTTTTTATATAATTTGCAGAAGTTCCCCCAGCAGCAGAATAATTTACTGTAATTTCTCCTAAATTTTCAATTTGTGCTGCCTCTATATAGATATCTCCTATAGCTTCTATAATTCCTGCATTATTCTGTACTTTCCCTAAAGCTTTTATCTCTATATTATTTCCAGAGTGTACCTCTCCCTTGTTATTGATAAAATCTTCTTTGAGTGTTATCATCATATCATTATTTGAATATATTAACGAATAATTTCCATTCAATATATTTTCTGAATTTAAAGTTAATATATTTCCTGAAGCTATCTGTCCATTATTTATCAAATCTTTTGAGTTTATAGTAAGATTATTCTGTGAAGTTAAATATCCACTGTTATTTATATTTTCAGCAGCTGTTATCATATTATCTATATTTCCTAGAATAATGCTGCCAAAATTATCCATCTTTCCTGAAAGATCAGCAGTAAAACCTCCTGCACTTCCCAAGGTTTTGTTATTTATTAAATTCATTGCATTTACAGTTATATTATTTCCACTGATAAACTTATTATTATTTAAAAAATCTCCTGACAGGTTAAGGACTATATCTCCTCCATTTTCTATATCTGTATTTGTACTAAGAGATACTGCTGTTATTTTTAAAAGATTATTTCCTGTATAGTTTCCTTCCAGTGTAAAAGAATTAAAAATATTAAGTTCAAGCTGCCCTTGTGATTGTATTTTTCCATCAACATTTTGAATATTTTCTGCCTGAATGTACAGTACAGAATCATTATCAAATACTTTTATATTTCCCAATTGATTATTGAGAGTTCCAGTATTTTCTATATTTATATTTTTCCCTTCTATTGTTCCAGCGTTGTTATTTAATTCTTTTAATACTATATTCCCTTCAGAAATTATGCTTCCTGTATTAGAGACATTCTCTGCTGCTATATCTCCTTTTATTGAAATAATTCCTTCATTGAGCAATTCTTTTTCAAGGCTCAAATGCTCCCCGAGAATAAGTTTTCCAAAAAGGAAATTCAGCAGTCCTTCTCCTTCAAAACTTTTCATAGCAGAAATAGTTCCACTGTTTCTTGCTTTAGATAACTTTATTTTTTCTTTTGCAAGAAGTTTTCCACTGTTATCTATTTCTTTAAGGGTTATATTATTTCCTTGAATTAAATTAGAATTTTCAATAGAATTATCAGTATCAAATATTAAATCCCCATCTCCTATTATTCTACCGCTATTATTAAAAAATTGAGATGTGATACTCATATTATTTCCTGAGAATATATCTCCTTTATTAATTATATTTTTTGAAATTAAATAGAGATTATTTGAACTTTGAATAAGTTTAGCATTTAAAATCTTATTTCCAGAAATAGTAATACTGCTCTTTCCATAGATAGTTCCATAATTTTCCAGTTCATAAATATTTAAGACTCCATTATCTGAAGTTATCAACCCATTATTCACAAGCTTATTTCCATTAATTAAAAGTTCCAAAGCAGATATCTTGTCATTATTTAAAATATTATCACTTAATAGAACAAGCTTATTCCCACTATTTATATTTTTATTATTAGTTACATTCCCTGTTATCTTCATATTTAGAAGAGACAATATATCTCCGCTATTATCAACATTTCCAATTATATCCAGATTTTCACCATAGATATACCCAGTATTTATTATATTTCCAGATATATTCAATTCTTTTTCACTCTTTATATCTTTACTATTATTTACATCTCCAACTATTGCTGTCAAATTTTTTCCTTGAACAGTTCCACTATTTTCCAAATCAGCATTGATATTCAGTGTATCTTCTCCTGTTATATTTCCGCTATTTTTAATACTTGTTCCTGTAAGGTTTACCTTGTCTCCCTGTATATTTCCGGCATTATCTCCAATTCCATTTAGAAAAATCTGCCCTCCTGCTATCAGTCCAATATTCTCATTTATATATTTAGAAGCTGTGAGAGCGAGGTAATCTTCTCCATAGAGAGTTCCTTTATTTAATATTTGTTCTGCATTTAATTTAGTTGTTTTTCCTGTTATATTTCCACTATTTTCCAAGTAATCTGTAATTTTTAAAGTTAAAACATCCCCTTGAATAACTCCATTATTGTATAGAGATTTTGAAGTTATATCTATTGATAAAGAGACAATATTCTTTTCATTTAAAATATTACCTTCATTTTTTATTTCTATACTTTCCCCTGTAATATTTCCCTTATTTGTAAGATTGGCACTTTCTATTTTTACTTTTTTATTAGCAGCTATTGTCCCTGTATTTTCTATATTTTTTGCTTTAATATTTAAATTCTCTACTGTTTTTAATGATTCATTTTTTAAATTTCCACTTAATGCAATATCTGCATTTTCTGCAATAAGTTCTTTATTATCCATATCTTTTGAAGTTATTAGTACATTATCTCCTGATATTTTTCCAGCATTGACAATTTTTTCTTCATTGGATATATTTATATTTTTAGAAGATATATTTCCTTTATTTTCAACATTAGAACTTTTTATTGTTATGTTTTTATTTGAAGATATATTTCCAGTATTTACTATATCCTTTGAATTTATATCAATACTATTTTCTGCAACAGCTCTCTCCTGTATTTTTACATTCTCTGCTTTAATATTTATATCGTTCTTTGCCTGAGCATCTTTCAATATCAGATCTCCATTGACATCTATTTCCAGATCTCCCGACCCTGCCAGCATCTCTCCCTGACTGTTTACTCCAACACCTTTTTCTGTACTTTGAAGATATATTCTTCCAGCATAAAGAGACCCCAATGCTTTTGCATCCAGAGCCACCTTAGGTTTATCTCCCTCTTTTTCTGCCTTGACCTTTACTTCTCTTGTTTTATGGTTATACTCATTTCTTCCCAGAACAACATTTACCTCTTCTCCACCATGTACTGCACCATTGAGCTCTGCTGTTCTTGAAACAATATCTACCATTCTTACATTTTTTCCATCTATTCCCTGCCCACCTACTACTACTGTCCCATCATCTATATCAAAACCTTGCAGATCTCCAAGTTCATCTGTTATAGATTTTCCAGTTGTAAGTATTACTTTAGGGGTATTTATGAACCCTGCTCCATTTAGATATATTCCATTTGGGTTTGCCAGAATATATTCAGCAGATTTCCCAACAATTTCAGTATATCCTTCTATTTTACTTCTATTTACACCAGTGACCTCTGTTAAAATAACATCAGCTTCTCTTCCTTTCAAATTGGAATTTCCTTGAATAATACCTCCCAATTGAGTTTTATTATTTTCTTTACTGCTGTTATTTAATAGTATTCCTTCTTTTCCAACATTATATTCTTCAAAATAGTTATGAGAAACTCCATTTTTATTAGGAGCATTTATATTTACTATAGGAACACCATTTGGTGCTCTTTCTACATTTGTTTGCTGACTTCTATTTTGATCAACTATTGTTGCTGCACCCATTACAGAATGTGTAAAGATACTAAAAAAGACGTAAATATAGATTATTAATCTTTTCAGCAGCTTATTTTTTAATATCTCCATTTTAATTTTCCCCCTTAAAATGTTTAAAATCTTGCACTCATACTAAAATATATCTCATGTGTATTTTTCTTTATATATGCGGGAGCTGTCAAAGGCTTTGAATATGAAAAACTCATATCAAAGTTATTTAAATACATTCTTACACCAATAGTTGCTCCACTCATTTCACTTCCATTTTTCTCATAATAATCATCTTTATATACATCTTTTACTCTTCCATAATCATATGCTATAAATGGTTCTAAAAATTTATAACTGTATCCAACCTCATTTCTTAAATAAAAACCCTTATCTCCCATTATTGAGTTTTCTTTAAAACCTCTCACAGTAGTATCATCACCTATTCCCAGTTTTTCCGAAGAATAAAGTATATCATCTGAATACTGCCCGCTGAAAGAAACTCTGTATGAGAACCTTTGCTCCTTTATCATAAAAGGTTTATACCAGCTTAAATCCGCTGTATATTTTTGAAATTGAGCTCTTGGAGAATAATCACCTTTATTTTTATCTCTTTCTGCTCCAAATTTTTTTATTCCTTCATGGTAAGTTAAACTTCCATAAAAAACTCCATTGTAAAGCCTTCTATTATGGCTGATATCTGCTTTTAATATTGAAAGTTTTCTTGAACTTGTTATTAATTTTATTCCATCAAAATAGTTCTTAGTTTCTTTATTTGTCAAAGTTACTCCCACAGAAGTTTTTCCATCACTGTTTCTCTTTATTATTCTTCTTGCTGAGTAATTTATATTTTTTGAGACTCCTGTTATTTCATAAGTATGAGCAAAAGACTCTATTGTAGAAAGATATTCTGATTGATCCTTTGATATTGAAAATTCCCAGTATTTAATTGGAACTCTATAATAAAAAGAAAAATTCTCATTATCCTTGTATTTTCTATTATTTCCAAGCTTACGCTGATAAGTACTAGCAAAAGAATCATTTATTCCTAAAACATCATCAAAAATAAGAGAAAATTTTATTCTGTCCTTCCCAGTAGATTTCTGCCCCAAGTCATTATAGTTTATGGCTCCAGATATCTTTTTTGTCTTATGATTATCAATTTCTACAATACTTCCACCTAATTCGTCTCCAGCTGTTATGTCTAGTCTTGCATTGTTGGAAGATACAGAATTAAGGTTGTCTATCCCTTGGTCGAGGTCATTTATATTTAATATTTGCCCTCTGCTTATTGGAAAAGAAGTAAAAATTTTTAATTTGTCCTGATTTTTTTCATCTTTAAACCGGATATCTTCTACATGGCCTTCTATCACCTTTAAAAATATTCTTCCCTCTGGTATATTTGATTTCTCCATGTCTATTTTTACTCTGACAGAAATATATCCTTCTTCAAGATATAGATTTTCAAGCTCTTTCATCAAATTCAAAATACTTTTTCCACCTTTTTTTCCTATATATCTTTTTTTTAAAGGTTCAATTTGATTTTTTTTCAAAATAGTATTTTCTTCAATAAAAATATCCCTTATTTCACTTCCCATAGCTTGAATATCTTCTTCTATATCATTTAATTTGACTTCATCTTTTATTTCACTCTTTTCTAATTTCCTTATCTCTTCTGCCTGCTTTCTTCTTTCTTCCCTATTTAACTCTTGTTGGTTGGCATGAACACAGTAACTAAATATTAGAAAAATTCCAAAATAGATCCCCTTGATTTTCATAAAATCTCTCCCAACAAAATCTTTACTATATATTTTTTAATTTTTTTAAAATATATATTTAACTGCTTTTAATTTAAAAAAATCTTTTTTATAGCTTTCATCTTTATTTATATATTTTCTCTCTCATTTTTATATTTTTTTAAATTAATTCTATTTTTATTCTAAATATATACTTTTTAATATATCAAAGAGTACAAACTATATTTTAATCGTATATTTTAAATATTATCATCTTTTGGTTATTTTATATACATAAATATTGAAACGTATACTTTTAAAAGTTATTAATATTCTTGTAACCCAATTTTTTCATATTATACAAATTCTAAATCACTTTAATTATATAAATATATAATTTAAATTGTAGGTTATAAATAAAAAATATAATAAAAACCCCAGAAATACTATCTGAGGCTTCAAAATTTAAAAATATTTATTTTTATAAGACTTTACTACCTAAAGAGATGAAATCAAAGTTATTATATCTTTTACATTTCTATAGCAACAGCTCTAATAGGACATCCATCTATTGCTGTTTTTAAAGGAATACATGAAAAATAAAATTCTTTATTTAAAATATTTTCTAATTCACACAAATTCTCTACTATTATCTTATCAGCTGCTAGAAGGAGTTTATGATTTCCCATTTCTTTAGAATCATAGCTGTCTGGGGAAATACAATCTATTCCAATTCCTTTTAAATGAGAATTTGCTATTTTTTCAACTATTTCTTTTGAAATAATTGGATAGTCTTTAAAATAATCTTCCTTATCCCAATATTTATCCCATCCAGTATAAATCAGCAGATAGTCAATATTTTTAATGAAATCAAAATCAAAGTTTTCTAAATTTTCAAAAGAAATACATAGTCCTTTTCCCAAAAATGTATCAACTGGAAAATCACAGATATTCTTTCCATTTTCTATTAAATGAAGAGGAACATCTAAATGAGTCCCAAGATGTGAAGTTAGACCTAAACATGTTACATTGAAATTATCTTTTTCATATGAAAAAAGAGGTTTAATGTTTGGTTTTTCTGCATCGCAATATGCAGTCATATTATTTTTTATTTCATGTGTTAAGTCATATATTTTCATAAATCCCTCACTATTCTCTCTGAATACAATTATTTTATTACTCAATATTATTATACTAGATTTCATCACTATTTAAAAAATTATTATTGATGTTTTGTAATATATTTCAAACTATTTTCTAAGGTTATAATTCACATTATTCATCTTAATTATTTTTATTTTTTTCTTAGATAAAAATATATAAAGTGAGAAAATATAAAAAGCCCATAAAATTTAGAATATTCATTTCTAAAGATACATGGGCTGAATTTTTTTACTTAAGAATAAATTAATATTATTTACAATTTGTCTCTAATTATTTAGAATTTCTTCTTCTGAAATATCCGTATCAGGAGAAATAATTATCTTTTTCCATTCAACAGGCTTTTTCTTTTGCATTATCTTAGCATAGATCCACATAAGTATCCCTCCTGAAAAATATATTCCCAGTACTAGAAGACTTCCTGAGCTTATCTCTCCAAAGCATGTATAAATAACCCATAGTGTAAAACAACAACTTATCAGTGCAACTAAAGGCCATACTTTTACTTTATATGGTCTGTTCCATTGAGGTTTCTTTATTCTTAATGAAACAAAAGATATTGTAACTATAAAATATACAATTCCAGCTGTAATCCCATAGATTGTATAAATATAATTTACCCATTTATCTGGTGCAAATACAGTAAAAAACATAGCAAGTACTCCAACTGTAATATTTGCATTTATAGGCTGCCCTTCTTTATTAAGAACTCCAAAAAGTCTTGTCATTTGATGCTGTTTAGAAGCTCCATATAAAGTTCTTGAAGCAGACAGCCAAAAGCCTGGAATTGTTGTTATGCACACTAAGCATCCCATAATTACAATAATTATAGCAAGCCAATGTTTTCCTATATAATCTGCTACTCTTGGGTCTACTACATCTGTATTTATTATTTGATTTGTTGTAAATATTCCCCCAACCCCAATTACTGCCATTCCATAGATTAATACAGTAAGTCCGATAGCACCTATAAAAGCTATCCAAAGCTTATTCTTAGGAAAATTTGTTTCTTCAGATAATTGAGGTATCAAGTCAAATCCTATGAATTTCATCATTAACAGGGCTATTGCAGCTGTGAATCCCTTGCTCCCCATAGGGAAGAAAGGCTTCATTACTTCTATACTCCAATTACCATTAAATACAAATATCAAAGAAGCCCCTACTGAAACAACAAGAGTACTCCAATAAAGAATCCCTTGAATTTTTGCCAGAATCTTCAGCTCTCTATTAGCTAAAAAATATGCTCCTGTCGTTAAGACCACTGCAAGTATTTTAGTCTGCATAAATGATACAGGAAAAAAATATGTCAGCATGCTGGCTATTCCATAGGTAACAGTAGGCATAGCCATAATATACAGCAGCAGCAACGCCCAGCAAGTGAAGAAGCCTGCATCCCAATTAAATGCATTAGTTGCCCATATATTAGCTCCCCCAGCATATGGAAGCATTGCAGTCATTTCAGTATAAATAAAACATAAAGGCAGTATGAGCAATGCACATACTAATAATGCCAAGGCAGATGTAACCCCTGTCAACTCAAACCAATATCTTATTTCCACCATCCATGCAGCAACCATACCACCAGAAGCCATTGCAATCAAACTTGTTAATGATAATTCTTTTTTTAAGCCATTTGTTTCCCCCATGTCTTTCCTCCTTTTAAATTGATTACATATTTTTTTGTAATACTTCTAGCGTTTCATCAGTGGAAAGTACATTACAATAAATTATATTCATTATTCTAAGCTCATCATCATGAAGCTTTATATCTGGAGCTGCACAGCAGTCCTCTACACATATTACCTTAAAACCGGCATCAGCAAGGCTTCTTACAGTTCCAGCTACACATTGATCTGTTACTATTCCAGTAACTACTACTGTTTCTACTCCCATATTGCAGAGCATTCTTTCATAGCTGGTACTATTTAGAACGCTGTCAGTAGTCTTATTTACAACTATTTCTCCTTTTAATGGCTTTAGTTCATCTATCATTTCAGCTTCAACTGAGTCTACATGAAGAAATATACCATTCCACCCCTCAGTTTTTTGAACAGGAGCTCTGTCATCTCCCTTCGGATGAAGGCATGCAATACGCCCAAAAGTTACATACATATCATTTTTTCTAAAAAAATCTAATAATTTTACTGTATTGGGAATTACTATATCATCTAGCCTATCATGAAAAGGAAGCCATCTTTCCCAATCTCCTCTTTCTTTATACACTATTGCTTCCCCTATCTCTCTTGATACAAACTCTCTCTGCATATCTACAATCAACAGAGCTGTTTTCTTAGGGTTTAAAACAATGTCAGGAATTTCTTCCATATCTTGATAATAGAATGACAGATACTTTTTGTTAACTTTCATAAATCTCCTCCTAAATATATTTATTTTTTCCTGATGTTAAAAGCTATATAGATATTAGTTCACTGGCAGAAAAATATGGACAGCTGTTCCTGAACCTTTTATACTTGAGATTTCAATATCTCCATTCATATTTTCTAAGATTTTCTTAGTAATCCACAATCCCAAACCTGTATTTAAAGAATCTGAAGATGTTGTAACAAAAGGGTCAAATATAGTGGCTTTAATCTTATCATCAATTCCAGGTCCATCATCAATAATTGATACAACAATATATTCTTTCTGGTTTCTCATTATATTTTTTCCTTCTATTAATAAATTCCCTCCATTCTTTAGTGCTGTTAATGCATTAGTGAAGATATTTAAAAATACCTGTTTAATTGGCTCAACTTTTCCCTTATAGATAAATGGAGAGTGAGAAAAGTTTCTTTCTATTTTTACATTTATACGAGAACTTTCTTTTCTTGAAATAAATATTATCTGTTCTATTAATTTTTCTATATCAATTTCCCTCTCTTCCAGCTTGGAAATTCTTGAATAGTCAAGAAGATTCATTATTATCTCTTCTGCTTCAGATAATGTCTCATTTATTATATTGAGCTGATTTTCTATTTTTTTATTTTCTATATTTTTCATATAATTTCTCAGTAAATATACAGAACCCTTTATAACAGCAATTGGAGTTTTTAATTCATGGGCAATAGCTGAAGACAGCTGCCCTATTCCTGCCATTTTTTCTTTTTGAGAAAGTTCTTTTTCTATAATAATTCTTTCAGTTATATCATAGCTGTATACTACAACTTCTCTTGAATTTTTTTCTTTTCCATTAATTGGATAATAGGATATTTCAAATATTTTATCTTTTATTGGAATGATGGAGATATCTTCTCTTTCTTCTTCCATAACTTTTTTTAATTTGCACTCTGGACAGATACAGCTTTGGGCAGCAATCACATCATAGCATTTTTTCCCCACAACCTCTGTCAGGCTTTTTCCTATTAACTGAAGTCCTTTTTCATTGAGCAAAAGTATTCTGTACTCACTATCAACAATCATTAGAAGTCCGCCTATACTATTAAATATCGTTTTTATTTCTGTATTTTTTTGTATAAGTTCATCAATATATGCCTTTATGCTCAAGCTCATCGAATCAAATGCCATAGACAATTCATTGATCTCATCATAATAGAAATCACTTGCATTTATTTCATAATTACCTTCTGATATTTTTCTCGCTCTTCCTACTAGAGAAAGAACTGGTTTTGAATAATTTTTCAATAAAAAATATGTAAAAAAGAAAAGAAGTATGGTAGATAACCCTACTAGATAGAGCAGTGACTTCCATGTAAAAATTTTAATTGAAGCAAATTCATTCTGATCAACTTCTACTGCTATTTTCCAAGGGAGCCCCTCTATTGAAGAATATACTATTACATTTTCTGTACTTCCATCTTTGTATCTAACTACTCCGCTCTTGTCTCTTACTACTTTTTCCAGAGCTTTCTTGTATTCAGGACTTAGATTTGTATCCTTTATTATATTGATTCGAGCCAGATCCCCTTTAGTTTTAGAAGAAAGAGGAACCCCAGGATGATATATGATTTCCCCTGAATTATATAAAAGAAAAGAAATTCCTGACTTTCCAAGTCTGAAGTCTTCCATAAAATCTTTTTGAATAGTTTCAAAATTTACATCTATACTTGTAAAACCAATTACCTCATCATTTACATATATCGGATGAGTGCAGGTAATACACCAGCCAGTTCCCATAAAATCAAGATATGGTTCTGACCATATTGATTTTTTGCTGGAACTCTGCTTCAATGCCTCTATATAAAATGGGTCATTCAACTGCATATGTTCTGAAGAATACATATTCATTTCAGAATAAGGATAAACCCTTAAAAATCCATTAAGCATTGGAATAGCTTGCCATGATATGTATGGAATATTTTTAGCAGCCTGCCTAAATTGAACATCTAATTTTTCTGACTGCATAATCATTGAAATCATTTTTTCATCAATTTTCTGATTTTTAGGCAGAAAAACAGATGAACCTTTTTCAAGTCTATTTTTATCTTTCCTGACTAAAACTCCTCTTTCAGATGTATAATACTCATCAGATAATTTTGTAATCTCTTCATCTTCTAAATAATTTTCTGTCCATCTAGCAAGATTTTCTGCTTCATTTTCAATTCTTTCTATAACTAGAGATATTAATTGAGATTTCTCTCTCGCAATTTCATTTAGCGTGTCTTCCAGATTTTCATTTGATTGCTTTCTATCCTGCTGAAATAAAAAATAACTAAATAATATGACAGATATTAAATGAAACAAAATAAATAAAAATAACATTTGCGAAACAAAAGAACGCCTTTTAAGCTTTTTCATAATTTCCTTCCTCAATCTTTATATAGTAGTATATAAGCAAAAAATATGCCAAGATAACAATCCATCCAATTTTCAATATAAAAACTAAAAAAGTATGCAAAATATATTGCATACTTCTTTTAAATTATTTTCTTCCCACAGCTGTATAATTTTTTTCCTATCCCAGGTCAAGATATGTTACACTCTCTTATTTTTAATTCTTTAATCTTTAACTGCAAAGTTTTTCTTGAAATTTTCAGTATCTCAGCAGTTTTAGAAATATTCCAATTATTTTCCTCTAATTTTTTTAAAAGAAAATTGTATTGAAAATCTTTTTCAGCTTCCTTGTAAGTAGAATTAGAGTTTGTATTTTCCCAGACTGTATCTCCTTCTATATAATTTTTTATCACCTTAGTGGATACATCATTCCCATTTGAAAAAACAGTTAAACGCTCACAGAAATTTTTTACTTCTCTTACATTTCCCAGCCATTCATAATTCATCAAATCTTCCAGTGCTTCATCTGTTATTTTAAAAACATGTTTATTCATTTCACGACAAAAGTATGAAATATAGTATTCAAGCAATACAGGAATATCTTCTTTTCTTCTCCTTAGAGGCACTGTCTTTATAGGAATTACATTAATTCTGTAAAAGAGATCCTCTCTAAAATTCCCCTTTTTTATCTCTTCTCTTAAATCTTTATTAGTAGCACATATAAGTCTGAAGTCACTTCTAATTACCTGTGTACTCCCTACTCTTTCAAAAGTTTTTTCCTGAATAACCCTCAAAAGTTTCTGCTGTAAATTAGCTGACATATCACCTATCTCGTCTAAAAATAAAGTTCCTCCATTACTAAGTTCAAAAAATCCTATTTTTCTTGCTGTAGCACCTGTGAAAGCTCCTTTTTCATAACCAAAAAGCTCACTTTCCAATAAAGATTCACTCAAAGCTCCACAGTTTACTTTTACTAAAGGTCCTAAAGCTCGTTTTCCATAAAAATGAATCAAATCTGCAATAATCTCTTTTCCTGTTCCACTCTCTCCAGTTATGAGAACAGAGGAATTTGCTGAAGAAACCTGTTCTATCTGTTTTATAGTCTCTTTAATAAAGGCACTTTCTCCTAAAAGCATAGTTTTATTATTAATAGGAAGCCTGTTTTTTAAGCTTATATTTTCCGAGTTTAATATATAAAATTGTTCAGCTCTCTTTAAATTGTGAAGAAGTACTTCTATTTCTAATGGTTTGAGCATATATGTAAAAGCTCCCAATTCCATAGCTTCTACTGCTCCAGAGATAGATCCTTCCCCTGTCAACACCAGCACTATCAAAGAAGAATATTCCTGCTGAATTAGTTTTAACAGCTCTATTCCATTCATAACAGGCATAAGAACATCTATAATTACAATATTGAAAAACTCAGCTCTAAGCTTTTTTAAACATTCCTCCCCAGAGGGTGCAGTTGCAGTTTCATAACCATTAGAAATCAGTATTTCTGAATATACTTCAAGAAATTTCTCGTCATCATCAACTAATAATACCCTATTCATTCTTCTCCTTCTTACAATAAATTTATTTTTATCATATCACACATATATGATTTTTAAAAAATTAATTAAAGAAGGAATAGATGAAAATATAACTTAGGTATCTTTTATTCACCATTTTTTATTTTTAATTTTCTATATTCCAGAATTCTTTTATTAGTTTTATTATTTCATCTACCTTTTCTTCTTCTACTTTATACCCCCATGAAAAAACCTCATCTTTCGTTATTATTTTTAAAGGCCTTTTATCTACTAATTCGCGATTCAATACACTTGCAGCTTCTGTATTTGGATAAATTTCAAAATTTGGAATCTTCTTTTTTATTTTTAAAACTTTCCATCTAGGAATATCTTTTGAATATACTATATCTCCATCTTTCAAAAATTCTAATTTTATATTTTCTAAATTAATTTTTAAAGCTTCATTTATATACTTATTTTTTATCCCTAGTGACCAATAGTAAATTGAAAAACTTGCTATAATAATAAACATTAGTAAAGTTGAAATACTAAAACTATTATTTATTTTTAATATAATAAAAAATATTATAACTGATGAAAAAAATAAAATATGTGTATATTTTGAAATTTTTGCATATTTTATCGAATCATCTTTTATAATTTCTATTTCATTTTGAGATTTATTTATTTTAATTTTCAATAATTAACTCCTTTAAGTAACTATTATTTATAATACCTTAATGAGTAACCTAAAATTAATTAGGATACCTATAAAACATTAAAGTTTTTTACCTTGTTTCTCTTTGTTCCAATATTAAGTTTTTTATTGTATTGTAATCATTCTCTGATAAATCATATCCAAAGCTGTAAGTTTTATTTTCATAAGTTAACTTCATTAATCTATATTTATTAGGATTTAAAATTGAAAATAGAAACTTTGTAGGCATTTTTAAAGTTATATACATTCCTAAGCTTGTTTCAAATAAAGTACTGTATGACACATCAAGAAAATCATCATTGACTATCTTTATCTTTTTTAATGGAATTTTTCCAAAATAAAAATTTATAAATATTTGATCTTTTTTTATAATCATTTCTTCATCAGCAAGATATGAAAGTCTATATGGAATAATACTTAACAAATGTAATCCTACTCCAATAATAAAAAAATATATCATTATTTTATAGCTAAAAAAAGGTAAACTCAGTAATGATATAAATAAAAGTATTACAAATTGTATAATCAAAGTAACCTTTAAATATTTTCCATTATATTTTTTTATAGTTATTTCATTTTCTAATTTTAAGATTTTTATTTTTGCCTCCACTTAGATTTATTTTTTTAAGATTAATATAAAAAGGAGATTATAAGAATTAGTTAATAAATAATTAATTTAGAACACTCTTCTTCAAAATATTAATTCTTATATATTTTTAAGTTTTCTGAAAAACCTATCCATTATTTTTATATGTTATTTATATACTCTAATGTATATTTATTCGTTCCATCACAAAACCACAAACTGCTGAGAATATATGTTTCATTTATTTCTCCATTTTCAAATTTCAAAACAATCTTATATACAGAGAGATATCCTCTATCTCCTCTAATTAATTCTCCTCCTTCTCCTTCAGCAATTAACTTATACTTATCAAGAAACTTCCTATTTGTTATTTTTTATATTTCATCTCCACTAAGTTATTTTAATACTATATCTTCCAAATAAAATTTTTGATAAATTTATATTTATTACTATATATTTTAGCAATTATTTTTATCTTCTTTTTTCCATAATTTCCATACTATAATTAAAAATATTGTATTTATTACTATAGATGGTAATGATGCTTCTATTCCAAAAGCACCTCCTGTAAGTAAAACTGAATCAGAATTAAAAGTATAATTATATCTGCTGTATAATGGTCTTACTCCTCCTATACTAATTATTTGCCCCATAATTATTATATTCCACACCATGTGTATAACCACACTTGACCATATACTTTCTGTTATAAATGTAACTATTGCTAAAATTGCTCCTATTAAACTTGCTGATAATGCCATAATAAGGAAATCTCTTAATCCCATTTTTTGCCCAATAAGATGTCCTGCTCCAAATAAAAGAGAAGATAAGAATATTGCTGCTTCTCTGTTCCACTTTTTTTCAAAAACTGTAAGCATCATTCCCCTAAATATCATTTCTTCAACTATAGGTGCTGCTATTCCAAAGAATACTAATGTAAATGATAGAGTAGTTATTACATTAGCTGTACTAAACTCTATATTTAACCATTCCCCAGGAAAACATAATAATACACCACTTACAAGCAATGGCATAATAAAAGCAAGAATTATCCATATAGTTTTTATTTTTATTGGCAATATTCGACACTCTCTAAAATTAATTTTTAATAATCCTTCACAAATAACCAATAAACCACAAATAACAAAACTTATATATAATATCCCCATAAATATATTTCTCACTTCTATTGGATATCTCAATACAAGAGATTCACTATCTCTTATTACAACAGATAAAATAAGTGCACCAAATAACAAACCCTCCCCCAATAATGTAATCAATATATCTTTTATTCTCCACTCTTTTTTCATTTTATTTTCTCCATTCTTGCTTTTTAGTTTTCAAAATTTCAAAATTTTTTTATCAGTTTTATTATGTCATCCACCTTATATCCCTATGAAAAAACCTCATCTTTTATTACTATTTTTAAAGGTCTTTTATCTATATAACTAGCATTTTAAAACATTAATATTAATTATAGCTTAAAATTTGTTCAATAGTTCCATCTAAAAGAAATTGGAAGAAATTCTTCTGCTTTGACAGGAAAAATTTCAATATTCCATACTCTATCTCCAGAATATATTATCCTATCAGTAAGTTCAGCTATTGCTATAACAAAACCATATAATATATTTGATAATACTGGTTGCCAAGCAGTTCTTTTTACTGTCCATGTATAACTTAACTTTACAATTTTTTCAAATTCATTTTCATAACTTGTGTTAACAAGTGTTTCTTCCAAAACTTCAATATCAAGTTGAGTAAATTTATGAAAAAAAACAAATATTGCATTTCCTTCCTTGATATTTAATTTATAAGCATCATATTCTGTATCAACCATGCATACATTTTCTCTATTAACATAATTTTTATCAGAAAATTTAAGAGTTGAATTAGTAATTTTCATTCTTTTTTATATTTTCTTTTTCTAAAAAAGTATTTAAATATTTTTCAGCTAATTTTCCTATTTCTTCTTTGCTTGGAATGGAAGAAGATATGGGATGGACTTCATAAATTTTACTCATATTTAAGCTCCTTGTATAGTTATGTTATGCAATCAATTTTTATTAATTAATCTTTTAATATCTTAATAAATAGCCTAAAATTTTATTAGGCTACCTATAAAATATTAAAGTTTTTTATCTTTATTATATTTTTTATGCAAGGTTATTTAAATAATTATCTATAACATTTTTTATTTTTTCTGCTTCTTCTAATGATATTTTAAATCCCCAAGAGAAAACTTCTTGCTTTGTTTTAAATTTTATTACCATATACTCTTCATCAGAAATTTTATTGCTATACCTAAATACCTCTTCTCTTTTTTTTATATATATTCTTAATATATCATTTGGAAGGATTATTATTTCACTTCTTATAGAATCAAATTCTTTAATCTGTAAGATAATTCTATCAGTATTTAAAAATATAAATTCATTAAAGTGAGGATATAAATTACCTCTATATATCAAGTAAAATATTATTGTTAGCCCTAATTGAACAAACAATATAAACATAAAAACTTCATAAGTGATAGTATTGGAAGAAAAAATATAGTCTTTTAAAATCTTATATTGTACAAAAAGACTAATTAAAGCGTAAAGTAATTTCATTTTATTTTTATAACTATTGTAGTCATCTTCTACAATTTTACTTATTTTTATAGAAGTATCTAAATTCTCTACTTTAATCACCATTTATTTTTGCCTCCTCTTGGACTAGTTTCTTTATAATATTCATATATTGTGTATTCTTTTTTATAAATTATTTTAGAACCATAAGTAAATCCTCCAAATACATCTACAGGTGATAGAGATTTTCCTATAATAAAACCTACACCTAAAAATTTTCCTTCAGTATCTAATACAATTTTTGCTCCTCCACTAAGTTCTTCTAGTCTAGGAATAGGACCTGTTCCTCCTATTGCTTTAGCCCTACCTGCTAAGACTTCTGGATCATTAACAAAAGGATAAAATGAAAAGGTTAAAGCAGCTCCTGCATCAGGATTAGCAAAGTCCACAGCTCCATCTGCTGTAATAAAAACGATGGCCTTGTTATTTTTATGATCTATAGTTGTATATTTAGTAAGTCCTACTCCAACTTGTCCCCCAAATCCTGCAGCTGCTCCAATACTTACCCCACGAGTAAAATTTTCTCTATTTTCTTCAGAAATACCATCTATTATTTTCTGTGCTTCATTTCCACTTATATCTTTTCCTTCATACATATTTTTGAAATATGCTTCATAATCTCCTGTAGATTCTTTTTTACTTACTACTCCTGACACTGCATTTTCTATCCTTGAAGCTGTACTTTCTGTTCCACTATCATAACCATTAAAGTGTCCCAGTTCATGAGCTAATATACTCAATATTTTGTTAGAATCTGCTGAAGCCAATATATTTCTATCTATTGCTATTGTATTATCTGAAGTTGAGGCAAATGCTTCTTCTCCAGGGGAAAGATCTCCTATCAAAATTCTTGGTATTTCACCTTCATAACCAACGCTTGATGCAAAATATTTCAATAAATCTTGTACTCTATTTCCCTTTTCATTTAACTTATCAGTTAATATTTCTCCATTTTCATCTATTACTTTTTCATCAAATTTTACAAATCCAGGATAATTTTCTGCTGCTTTTTTCAACATATCTCCATATATTTGTTCCTTGATTGTATTAATCTTTCCTCCTACCCCTGAATCTGTTATCCCTTTATAAATTGACTCCAAATAATCTCCTGCTTCTGCTATTTTGTCTCTTTCTGACTGATTCAATAAATCTGTATGAAGTTCTGCATCTAATACTTTATCTTCATCTTTTGTTATAACTTGTGCTTTTTCTAAATCTGTATTAAACCCTAATTCTTCTGCTGTTTTACTTTCTCCTGCTATTTCAAATTCTGTATTTACTGCTGTTGCATTTGTATCCTGTCTCTTATCCTGTCCTCCTGTTACTACTGATAAGTTTGGAACTCCTGTTCCTGTTACTTCTATTCCCCCACCACTTACTTTATTTGTATCTTTATCTTTTAAATGTTCTACTGTTATATTTTCAGCTTTTACTATCAGTTTATTTTCTTCACTTTCAGAACCTATTATTGCTCCACTGTTAGTAAAATCTTTACTTTCAATTATCCCTCCTTCTTTTGCAATTATAGAAGTCTGGTCACTTACCCACTCTTTTTCTCCATTGCCTTCTCTATGTCCTACATTAACTTCAGCAGAAAAACCTGGGGCTCCTGGAGTTACTTTTATACTGCTATTACTATTTTTGCTGCTTGACTTCTCAGTATCTTTTGAAGAGGCAATTATTACTTCCTCTCCTTTTATTTCCACTCTTCCAGCTTCTACATTGGCTCCTTCATATATTACTTTTTCTCCAGCTTCTACCTTATGTGTTCCTCCTACTTCAAATTTAGAGTTCACATTTACAGTTCCTTCACTATTTCCTTTTCCTTTACTTTGAGAAGCTGTTACACTTCCCAGCATATCTTTTGGATTAGTTGAAACTGTTAAATCTGCATTCAGACCTTTTGAAGAAGAACTGCTAGATGATGAATATTCATCTTTACTAGATTTTACCACAACATCTTTAGAAGCTGATAGATTTAAATCTTTTTCTGTCTTTATATCTGTTCCTTCTATTATCACACTTCCAGCACCAGAGCTGATATTTATATCTCCTTTAGATTCAAGCTTATTTTTTACTGTTGATTCACTTGAAGAATGATATTCAGATTTACTCTTATTTACTCCAGCACTTACAGTTATATAGCTATTGACATCAGTTGAAACAATTCCTTCTAAATTTTCTGATGCAATATTTCCATTACTGTCTACTACTTTTGGTTTTACTTTATTTATTGCTTCTGCACCTTCTTTAATAGCTCCTACTAAATCTGATGCTGTATTTGCTATATCATAACTGTTTCCACCAAAGTCTGTAAGTTTATCTATATCTTTCACATTATCTATTGTAGTTTTTATTGAACCTGCTACCCCTACAGATACTCCTATACTGCTTGATTTATGTTTTTCATCTACTGTTGTCTTATCTTTTGCAACAATTAATTCTACACCTTCATGACCTTTAATATCTATTCCTGTTTCTCCATAGATATCCACTGATTTTAATACAGCTTTCCCTCCTGTAGCTTCTATATCTACCTTTCCTTGAGATACTATTGTAGAAGCTGTATTAGTAGTCTGTGTCGTTTTTATCTCATCTTTTGATTTTCCATATGAAAAACTAGCAGTTCCTCCACTAAATGAGCTGCTGAATCCTTTTTTCTTTTTAATTTCTTCTTGATATGCCTGTGTTTCTACAGGGTTGATGGCTACTTCTTTTCCTTTTAAAGTTATATTTCCAGTTGATACAACTGTTACTCCTTCTAAAAGTATTCCATTTCCTGCATCATAACTTGTCCCACCTATTCCTGATATTGTATTTGATTTTACAGCTTCTTCCTTATATTGTTCAGTAGATTTTGAACTTCCTGTAAACCCTAGAAACCCTGTTTTAGTAGTTTTCTTATAGCTGTAATCTATATCTTTCACAGCTGCCTGTACAATATCTCCACCTGCATTTATTACAGCACTTCCTTCAGGTCCAGCTTGAATATTACTTCCTATTATGACTGTATCTTTACCACTTTCTATACTTACATTTTCTCCAATGAGATTAGTTCCATTATGAGAAGTACTATATTTTACCTCTGTTTTTGATTTTCCTCTTCCAAAACTTTTCTTTTTACTTTCTTGATGCTCATAATAGTCACTGTCTATTGAAGCTGTAAGATTTACATCTTCTCCAGCTTTTAACCTAAGTTCACTGTCAGCAATTATATCTGAACCTTTTATATTAATATTTTTATCTGCTGAAATAGAAATATTTTCTCCTGTTATTACACTTCCTGCAT
>OLSH01000363.1_pt1 | contig 42979 bp, 73 predicted proteins | sample 1643221 | NCBI WGS metagenome assembly OLSH01 (sample SAMEA3136681, study PRJEB25190) | human gut metagenome | biome: human gut; feature: human-associated habitat; material: faeces | place: Austria | collected 2013 | reverse complement strand
TTTAATGTGTTTGTAATTCGTAGTGAAAATAAAGCTAGTGATTGCAATGCTTACAGGATTTTTTGTAGCTAGTATGTAGCTAGTGCGTAACTTTCGGTGTAAATATGTGCAAATAGCAAACCGATGAAAAAGTTCAAAAATAGAGGGCGGAGGCTATTGCCCCCGCCCCTTGTTTAGCCCCTCACGATGTACTCGTAGTAGCGGGCCAGTTTGTCCTCCGGTGCGTCCTTGTCACAGAGGAACGATTTTGCCATGTCGGCATAAAAATCAATCTTATCGCCGACACCGTGCTTCTTGGCTACTTTAACGTAGTCACTATAGACCATGTTGAGGGCCGCCCAGAACTGGATGGGGTCGCACTCAATCCCACGCTGGGCCATGACCTGTTTGGCCTGCTCCAGCGTCCAGTGAGCGCCACGGGTGCCATCCTCGTTGTCCATATGCTTAGACCATTCATCGGCCATCTCCTTGGTGAAAGGAATATAGCTGGAAGATGCCCCATAACCTGTCATATGTTCTCCACCTTTTCTGTATGCCATCTCGTCCATGCGGTAGTCATGGTCAAACTCTCTCGGAGTCCTCATTTCACCTTCGCCAGAGATAGCGAATCCGATTTTGTTCATGGGACGATTCATCTCCCGTCGCTCTGTGTATGCGCTCCCATCCTCCCGATAGACCGGTGGGACGTAAGGGTAGCCGTAGTGAGACTGAGGGCCGTACATCCGGTCATCCCAGTATCGGCTCTCTACCCACATACCGCCATCGTTCCGTGGGGCAAAACGCCCATCAGAGTAACGGCGATAGCCCCGATCCTCCGGCTCCATCATCTCAGAGCGCGGTGCATAACGGCCATTGTCGTAATGCTTCCGGCCACGGCGGTCACGAAACTTATCATCGACATCGTAGTTGTCGTAGCTCCGTCCGTCGTTGTAGCGGCGATTGTTGCCACTGGACATGAGCATCATCCGAGTAGATCGTTTCATTTTGACCCCTCCTTACGCCGTAGGGGCGGGTGCAGCACCGCCGTCAATACTGGCAAGATTGTTACTGGGAGAGCAGCAGGGCTGCCCCAACATGCGGAACGAGCCGCCGGTGGGGGTAGTCACCACACAGACGGAGTAGCGGGTGCGAGTGCGGATGCCGCAGGCAGTCACCTGAGCGCAGTTACGCTTGGTAAGGGGATATAGCTCTGTCCCCGTACCAATAGTAATGTACACAGGTGCATTGATGGTAGTTGTGGCCGGGATGGACTGAGCTACCACAATACAATACTTTCCGCCGTTGTTGTAGGCACCGGCAGGCAGATTGATTTCAAGGTTGCCGCCGGTAAAGGTGACCGCCTGGCTTAGGACCAGGTTGTCGCACAGACGGCAAACAGGCTTACAAGACATAAAATACCTCCAAAAATCAGGGGCGGCAGACACTTAGCCCGCCGCCCCGAAATAGTCACGGCAAAGCCGGAAGGTCAACTTACGAGGAAACCTCGTAAGTTTAGCAGCCACAGCCGCAGCCGCTGCTGTAGGTCCCGCAATAGGGATAGGGGGCGGGCACTTGGTAAGCGGGTACGGGCATGGGGTTGATGCGCCGAATCAGCTCAGAGGTCTGAGCGTCAGACATGGCAGCAAGATAAGAGTTCTGTGCGGTCTGGCTGGCCTGGAACTTCAACGCCTGATTCTCAGACTGGAGGGAGGCGATCTTATCCTGAGTCAAGAAATTCAGGATTTCACGAGTACCAGCGTTCTGGCTGTCAATGATATCTCGTGTGCTATTCTGGATGGTATTCTGGATGGCGCAGGTGTTGGTCGCCATGTTGTAGTTCACGCCGTCGATAGCGCGCTGGGTCTGGCAGCAGCAGTCCTGTGCCTGAGCGGCCATGTTGCACATCTGAGACTGGACGCCGTTGAAGCCCTGGAGAAGTGCCACATTGGTGTTGTTGAAGCCGCTGGTGATGCTGTTATTCAGCGCATAGGTGCTGTCACAGATGCCCTGCTGGATAGCAGAGATGCCGCGCTCAACGCCATTGAACGCAATGGCCTCGTTCACATCGGCACGGGTGGCTAGGCCCTGGAGGCCGGGATCGGTGCTGGCACCGCCACCGCCGAAACCACCGAAGCCGCCGCGGCCCCAGCCAAAAATCATGGCGAAGATGATGATAGCCCACCAGCCATCGCCACCCCAAAAGCCGCCATTGTTACAGTTGCCGCCGTTGGAGTCGGAGCCAAGAGCATAGCCAGTCGCAAAATCGTTATCCATTGTATATACTCCTTTGTCAGTTATTACATCGGGGCCGTACGCTCCCCGGATGTTTCCAAAGAGCGGTTTTTATCAAGACCCGAAAACTGATAAAGAGTGCTCTATTTTATTTCATGGGTATACCTAGTTGTCGTGCAATTTCCTCAACGGAGGTTCCCCTCTGTTTCGCCATGTTTTCTGCTGTTTGGCGAAGCTGCTGCGGGTTTTTCCCTTGAATGAGCCGCATAGCTTGGGCAGCCTGTGGATTCTGGCCAGCCATCTGTTGGAGCATTTGCATGGGATTCCCGCCGTTCCGCGCCATCTGGAGCATGGCCATCATGGGATTATTCATCGGAGGCATCATTCTTTTTCCCTGCCTTTCCGCCGGACGTGGGCTTTTTCAGCCGTTCTATCTCGTCCTTCAGATTGTTGATGGTGTCCTTCATGTCCATAAATTCATCCAGCGGTGCAAAAGCGGGGGCCGGGTTCTCTGCCTGCTGTTCTTTTGCCTGCTGTTGGCCGTGGAACTCAAACACATCAGCAGCTCCGGTATTGGTATTGAATCGTTTCATATAGACCACATTATGAGCGAGGTCGGGGAAAAACATGGGAGCACCCATGAAGTCAACCGGAACACCCAGCGCTTCTTCCCTGGAGGCCACAGGACGGCAGAAAAAAGCGGGCTGTGTGTTTACATTACTCTGTGGCTGAATGGTCTGTGAGGGTTGCTGAGTAGGTTGCTGGGGCTGATATACTTGTGGAGCCGGAGCAAACGGGGTAACAGGATTGTAGGCCCCATAAGCCGGGTATGTGTAATTAGGAAACGCCATACTGACGCGCCTCCCTCCCCGCCTCCAATGCGGTTACGTAATCCTCTAGGCCCTCGTCATCTCCCTGTGCCATGTACCACATCGCTGTTTCGGCGGCACAATCGCGGGACATGCCAGCGGCTACCATTCTCTCGATTAGAGTCATATCCAACACGTCCTTGTCCATAAAATAAGGAGTCCGTGAGGAGGGCGGCGACGTGTACCAACCCTGTATCCTCACGTCCTCCATGTCTATATTGTCGCATAAAAATACCCCGGCTGGGTGGCGTTCCAGAGGGGTACTTGTGTTAGTCCTGTTCGATTTATGTGACTTTTTGTGACTATATTTGACCGGAGGTTGATTCCCCTTGCAAATTCAGGATTTTAGCATATAATTAAATTACATAGAGGTGATATGGATGTATAAAAAGGAAATCAGAAATTGCAAGTTATTGATTCTTTTCTGTTTATTTGCTGTAGCATACGGTTCTGGTAATTTTGTATGGGGTGTTGTATCCGGGCGGATGTTTTCAATCGTAGGCGGGATTATTTGCGCGTTGGTGTGTGGTTTTTGCGCGATGCGAAGTATTCGAAACATTGAGAGTTACACAAGAATGGAAAAGGATTGCGAAGACTTAATGAAATGGACAAAGCAAAAGGAGCCGGGTTAATTCCCGACTCCTTTTAACTTTGTTATTCTGTTTGCCACCCGTTTCACTTCATTCAGTATGTACGGGATATGCTTGGATACCGTGGACCGCTCCCATCCAAGCTCCGCCGCAATGTCCATTTCCGCCCATTTGTCGATGATACGGCGCTTGGCGATCAATTCATCGTCCCGGTGCAGGGCGGCTTCATAGATGGCCGTCTCCAGCTCTGAGCGCAAGAGGTTCGCCAGTTCTGGGGGCAGCTTCACCTTTGCGCTCATTCACTCACGTCCTTTCGACCTCCGGCGGCTCCGTTGGCAGTTGTTTCAGGGCCTCGACCAGCTTTGCCGCCATCCCATTCCCACCCAACTCCTTGTAGGCATTGTACATGTCCAGCACGTTCTCCATCCCATAAATCGGGATATAGCGTTGCTCGGAGTAGTGGTTGTACTCGGCAATGATTTCGCGTCTTAGCAGAGCCTGTACCCCATTCATAAGGGCATCGCTCTTCTGGTTGTCAGATTTGATGCGTTTCCGCTCCCTCGCGGCGACCGCCTCAATGATTGCCACCAGGACGACCGCCGCGCCGGAAATCAGTGGGCCTACCCACTCCATGGGCATCAGCCCTCCTTAGTCAACTGCTTATAGACCTGATTGATACCAGTGGCCGCGAGGCCGCTCACAATGCCTACGGCGGCGGCGGTAAGGTAATCACTGGCCGGGAACTCGGGCATGATAAACATGCCGAGGATGCCCAGCGCCGCGCCAAACGCACCGCAGATGATGGGAATCCACTTATTGTCCAGTCCAGTGGCCTTGACCACCTGGCCGACGAGGAAGCAGATTACAGTGATGACCGCCACTCCGGTGATACCCAAAGAAGAAATGTCCATGATATGTACCTCCATCAAATCAGATTCAACCGATCCAGCACGACGGCCAACTCCTGCCGGGTCATATTATCGCGGGGCCGGGTGCCGTCCAGTACGCCCTTGTCCTTGGCCTTCTGCCACGCCTCAGCGGCCCAAACGTCCGGGGTATCCTCCGCGTTGTCCGCTCCCGTTTCGCCCTGCCAGGCCACGCCCAGCCAGTCACAGATTCCCTTTGCGGTGGCCTCGGCCAGTTTGTCCCGGTACTTGGTATCTTTGAGATACTCCACGTCGTTCTTATTGGTATGGAAGCCGTACTCAATCAGGCAAGCGGGGGCGTCGGTCTTGGCGAGCACGGTCAATTCGATGTTGTGTTTGATAGGCTCACTTCTCAATGCCACTCCGGCGGCGTGGAACGCGTTGACCAGCTTGGATGCCAGCACATTGCGCTGTGCCGTCATGGGCCCGGCGCTGGTGTAGATTTCAAGCCCAGATCCGCTCGACCATCCTTTCCCCTGTCCAGCATTGGTGTGGATGCTCACAAAGCAATCCGGCTTTGCCTTGTTGCTGATGTTGGCCCGCTCCGTCAGGCTGGGGTAATTGTCCGCGGTCTTGGTGAGCACCACGCCCACCCCCTTGGCCTCCAGCAGCGGCTTGACACGCTGTGCCATATCCCACGTAAACTCCCACTCTTTGTAGGTGCCGTCCGGGGATCCGTTGACGTTGCCCGGCCCGTGTCCGGGGTCAAGGCATACAGTGTGCTTGCCCATAGGCTTGTCCTCCTGTTCCGGCGGCTTCTGGCCGCCCTGTTTGAGCCAGACGCAAATCCAGTTGTGCACCTTGCGGCTGGCGGTGATGCGCTCTCCGCCAAAGTCACACTGGCTGGAGCCGCCCCCATCCAGCATAACGGCAGAGGCCCAGCCCAGCCCGGCCAACTCGTCCCGCAGAGTTTCCGGCGTGGCTGCGTCTCCGGTCCCATCGCCAGAGCAATAGAGGGCCAGACTGCCACCACGCAGGCCAATGGCGCTGCGCCCCCTCTTGCCTCCCTGGGCTGATCCGTAGGAGGGCTTATCCACCGGCTTACCGGAGGTAACGAGGGCGGTCACAGCGATAAAGTTGGCCGCTCCCCCGTACTCGGAGGTCATGCGGATGTCCGGGCCTTTGTCCCAGGCGTAGCCCATCGGACGCCAGGGCGTGCCGGAGAGCATCGCCCCGCCCACCTTAAGCAGCGGGCAGGGGGTGCCGTCTGGGTTCCACATGCCGCCATTGAGCACGTAATGAGCCTTTGTTTCAGCCTTGACCTGAGAGAGCGTCTTGCGGCAGTTGGTGACTCTCAGCTCAATCCGCTCCACGGACGAGAGCGGGATGTATGTAATGAGCTTACTCATTTGATTCACATCCTTTTATCCAGCGATCCCGCTGTTGATTACTGTTCCGGGGCCAGTAGCCCGGCCAGCTCCTGGTACTCCTCCGGGGTGAGCCGGTCGGCGGCGAGATAGACATCCATCTTGTCCTGGAGGCCGTCGGTGCGGCCCCGGTCAATAAGCAGCTTGCAGAGGTTGTATACGGTTGTCATGGCGTCTCCTTTCTCATGTGGCAGCGGTGGTAGTCAGCTCCAGAATACACAGCCGCGCCTCGTGCTCGGACAGCATGTCCAGAGTGATGTCCTCTGCGATGGGCGGCTGGGGTTCCGGCTCCGGCTCTGGGGGCCGCTCCGTGGGCGTGACACCCACCAGCTTGCCCTCCTCAATCTGGAGGTTACACCAGCCATAGGTCGCCCACACCGTGTCATGGAGGTGGGCGGGCACCTCTATGTAGCCCTCCAGCCAGCAGGCGCGCCGCCCGCTCTGGCTCTGGATCGGGTGCTGGCCGCTTTCCAGAGGTTCTATTTGGATGATGGTCATGGTACTTCACTCTCCTTTAACCAATGGCGAGATAGTAATAAGCATACCCACTGCTATTCAGTTGTTTATTTGCGTTTTCCTTGTGGTACCAGATTATCGTCTTGCCATTATCCGCAACTTTCGCATAGCTTCTACTGGCCGCCGCATCGTCGTAAAATCCTCCACCTTCTGTATAATTCTCAGAAAGAATTGGTGTGTATATCATCGGGCTTTCACTCATTTCTTGCGAAAAATATGTAGTGCCCTCTACCCGATATTTAACCACCCAAAACAAAATTGGAGTAAAGTCAAACGTTATACTGTTCGGATTTCCCTCCCCATATGTCCCTGTTCCGATATAGCTGCCCGTAACTATTTTTGTGCCTACAGGCCTGTCCTTGCTCCAGACCTGGAGCACCCCGTCGAGCGCGCCCGCACCGTACACGCCGGGGCTGCTGATAACCTGCCCCTCCGTCACCCAGTCCGCCGCCACGGTGCCGGAGTAGACGACCTCGATGCTCTGTCCGGCTGTGCCGCTCTGGAGGGCGATAGCGTCCTGGCTGCCGTCCACAAAGCTGCCCGCGATCTGGTTGCCGGAGACGGTCAAAGTGGTAACGGTGCCATAGCTAGAGTTTCCAGCATCAGCATAGGCGACTATCAAGTTATTGCCCGAGACCGCACATGCGCTGAGTGCTTTTGCAACGTTCTTGCAAAATTGGAATGCCTCTCCAGATTCAAGCGCATCTGCATTTCTTGAAACAACAATTGCAGGACTTCCATAAATGCTGTTTCCTGGAGGAATCAGACAGACATACTTTTCGCCTACTTGAGATATGCTAATCGGATTTTCTGCATTTCCGCTCCCTCGATTCCAAATGGTCTTTTTCTCATTTGGGAGGGAAATCACATTGTTTGATACTTTTAAAAGGCGAACATGTTGATTCGAAACCTCAGGCGTCGTGTATGTAGTTTTAAAAAATACTATTGCGTCCGAGCCGCTTACACATACATCAGGAACCAAAATTCGGGACTCCTCAAATGTTACCACCTCGCCCCACGTCACCGCATCGGAGTCGTTGATGGCAGCAATAACAGCCTTGCCTTTGGAGCCGTCGTTGTCGTCCGCGAAACAGATACATACGCGTTCCTCGCTTATAGCTGCCGCGGAAATATAACTTTGGGACTCCCCTGTAACATCTCTTGTATATATACTCCCGAGGCTGGAGGAAGACAGCGTATACACACGTACTCTCAGTTTGCTTGAGCCAGCGATGATAGCTTTGTAGACAACCGCTACCCGGCCATTGGGGAGCGTAGCGAATGCATAGTAGCTGTTAAAGGCAGAATCTACTCCAAAACTACCTTTAAAAGAAATGCTTTTGCCTGAAACCGTACCAACATTTACATGTAGCGAAAGGTCTTTTAAATACCCTACCAAAAATTGCGTATCACTCAGGCGGGCGGCCATAATATTGGAAGCATTGACATTTTCTATGACTTGCCTATTCGTTTGTCCAACCACTGTTCCAGTATCATCAATCAAATGGACGCAAGGCCAATATGTTGAACCATTTTGATAAAGGTAACACACAACATTTAGATTGTCTGAAAGGCGAAGAACAGAAGTACCAAGAGTAGCCGCCCCGTTATCAAACACCGTCTTCACATTTTCCACCGGCATTGCGCTCTTCTGCACTTTCCCTTCCACAACATCCACCACGTCGCCCGCTTGGATGCTCTGGCCGGAGGCGATGGGATAGGTGCCCTTGACTGCGCTTTTCCCATTGGCCGAGTCTGCCAGCGCCTTTCCAAATTCGGTTTCGCTACCGATGTAGCCACCATCTAATGCTGATTGATATGCGGACTTACCGTCTTTACCAGGAGCACCATCTTTCCCTGGAGCTCCGTCTTTGCCGGGCAGTCCCACCCCGGCAACTTTTTTGCCGTTTACAACGATAGCCATGTGCTACACCTCCACCCATTGCCACATATCCGGGGTATCCGGGGCCCACGTGCAGGGAATCATGTCCCCGCCCTCTGCCACCTTGTAGACCTTGCCGTTGTAGCTGTAGTGCTTACCCGCATGACAGTCCATGCCGTACACCCACGGGATGGGGTCGTCCACTGTGCCCGCGTGCTCACGGTCAATAGGACGGTAAATGGCGAGCATGCCGTCGTCGTGCGGAGGCATCTCCTCTTGAGGCGTTACCGCCTGCACCACCCGGTAGAGCTGGCCTTCGTCGTTGAGGATGCGTCCCGCAGGCAGTTCCTCGCCGTCTGCCAGTACCACCGCCCAGGTGGGAAACAGATCGGGCATGTCCAGAGCGTAGGTGCCAGGTATGGCCGTGCTGGTGGCCGCATAGGCCCGCATAGCGGCGGCGTACTGGAGTGTGAGGTCGGGCTGCTTGGGCTCCGGTTCGGGTTCCGGGGGCCGTTCGGTGGGCGTGATGCCCACCAGCTTGCCGTCCTCAATCTGGAGGTCACACCAGCCCAGGGTAGCCCACACGTCGGCCTCCAGGTTGGAGGGCACCTCTATGTAGCCATCCTCCCAAACCTTCACCGCCCCGTTGAGGGACTGGATATTGTGAGAACCGTTCTCGCGGGCGTTGATTTCGATAATAGTCATGAGGCAACTCCTCCAAATTTCAGGGCAACATAGCGATATGGATATTTACCTGACGCGGATATTTTGGTGTTGCCATCCCATGTAAAAACATCAACATTGGATGAGCCAAAGTCTACTTGAATATAAACGTCAATATTGGGGTAAAGCATAGAAGATTTTGCGCCTACATTAGTGGCACTATATCCGCATACCACCCACACTGCATCCGGCGTGAATGGCAGGGTAACGCTGCCCGTGGATGCTCCGACCGCTGACATGATTGTGTGCTCGTCCACGTACTGCTTGTTGGCGGCGTGGTTTTCGCTGGTCGGCAGCCCGCTTAAAGTGAGCAGGCCCGTCATTGTCCCGCCAGTCAAAGGCAGATACTCGCCTCCGCCCTTCCCCGCCAGCTCGTCTATGGCCTCTTGTACGTTGGTAGCCTCCAGGCCGCTGCCTGTGTTGCTGTAGCCCACCTGTTCGGCGGAGAGGTCGCCGCCCTCTCCGTCTTCGGTTACTTCGATGGTGTACGGCCCTTCGCCAAGGCTCTTCCCCATCTGCATCGTTCCGCCGCCGGGGATTGAGAGCCAGGGCGCAGCCGTGGCGATAGCGGCTAACTGGGCGGCGTACTGCTCCAGTGTGGTGCCCTCCGGTGGTTCTATGCCCATAGCCTGTAGTGACGCTGCGATACTTGCCTTAGCGGCGGACAACCGGTCGATTTCGCCCTGAATACTCATACCACGCCTCCCGTCAAATGGCCGCCAGGGCCTCCTCAATGTCGCCCGTCAGGCTCACCGAGCCCCCGGTGGTGTAACCAGCAGGAACGGCAAAGGAGGTTGTGGTCAAGCCATCAATCTCGCCGGAGACCGCCCCATTGTTTGCCATTGAGCCAGTGACCTTCGCGCCTTTTGCGTAAGCTGTCTTGCCATTAAGGATATCCCCGGCAACCGCTGTGCCGTCAGAGGTGTCCACATAAGCCTCCGGGATGGCCGCCACTTCAACGGACGTGAGCACCTTCCCGTCCGTAGGCTCTACCGTTTGGACAGACTTGTTGGGTGTAACGCTCTTTGTCTCCGGGGTGATCTGCACCTTTCCTGTTCCGCTGTGATAGCCCTTCGGAATGGTGTAAGACAGCTTTTCCGGGGTCAGCGTTTCAGTTACCGCCCCATTGTTTGGCATGGTACCTGTGGTGGTCTTGCCTGCCTTGTCCACAAACACCTTGCCAGTCAATACGTCAGCGGCGGTAGCCGTAACGGCGGATACGTCCTGGTAGTTCCCGGGGATGGCAGCTACTGTCACGTCGGACAGGCCATAATAGCCGGGGTCGGGTGTCACGTTCTGTTGGGCTTTGGTAGGCGTGACGGTCTTGCTCTGGAGGTTATAGTTTCCGCCGCCGGACACCCCGGACACCGTGCCGCTGCCGTTGTGGTAGCCTTTGGGGATGGTATATGTATCGCCCTCTTGGACGGTGGCAGATACCGCGCCTCTGTTCTCGATTGCCTCAATTTCTGCGGCCAGCTTGGTCAGATCGTCCGTGCCTGTGCCAATGCCCAGTTCAACGGCCTTTGACCTGATAGCGTTTCGCGCTGTTTGGATTCTGCTGATTTCAGTTGCTACACTCATGCTTTCCCACCTTTCAAATTGTCCCTAACAGGATTTCGATGTTGCCTACCGTCTCCTGCACCGCGGCTGCGGTAATTGGGAGCGTATTATCACCCTCGTCAAAGCCGTTTACTGTGTCAACAGATAACGTCCTTGTGTCTCTGTCCAGCTTTAGCCCGTGCCCGATGTTGTAGGATGTACCTCCTCCACTCTCCGGTAAAGGGATATCCGACGCCTCATACTGGCCACTGTCTGGGTTCCAAATATCCCAAAACCCATCCAGGCCGGGCCTCGGGGGATGCTGGTTCAGCTCTGTGATACGCTCCTCCATCTGCTCAAATTCGGAGGGCAGGGGAGGCGGGAAAGCATCTACGGCGTTGATAGAGTCATGGACAGTTGCGTAGAATATATTACTGTGCCGCACCTGTCCCCCGAGTGTACCCCTGACCTGCATCAAATACTGGCCCTCATCAGCCAGCATGGAGGAGGTCAGCAGGGCAGAGTACACTTGCCCGACGCGCTGGAGCTGGATAATATTCTTCTGACCGCTCTTCTCCACATCCACCTTTAAGTCCCACTCGTCTGTGAGGTCGGTGGAGATTTCGAGGGCTACAACCTCATTGTCGCCCTCAAACCCTAGGCAAAATTTAGGCGGGGTGCAGATGTACCAATTTGTCATGCTGAGCATTATGTCCCGCCCCCATCCATAGCGGCCACCTTGTCCAGGAGGGCATCGATCTCCTCACCGCTGTATTTGCTGGTATACGAGCCTTCCCCCTGCATCTCCGATACGATTCGTTCCAGTTCCGATACTCGCTCTTCTATTGTCATTGTATCACCTCAGACTGCAAAGATTTGGCGGCCACGCCCGAAAAAGAGTTGCCCGCCGCGGGCCCGAAATCGTCCGGATTCTGATGTTTTAGGCTGTTGGTAGTATACCAGGATACCGCCTGGCCCTCCGTTTGACCCACGAGAACCTTTCCCTGCCGAGCCGCCGTCCTTCGTGATCCAGATACCGGCCGGCAATTCTGACGGCCCATAAGCCTCCGCAGACGCAAACAGTCCTCCGGCACCGCCGCCACCACCACCGCCATGCCCGCCATTTCCTCCGGCTCCTATTTTGTCCGGCGTTTGAGGTGCATCAGGAGACGCTCCTGCTCCACCGACTGCCGTTGGACTGTCGCTGCCGGGGTCTCCGTCTTTCCCATGGGCGGCTCCACCGCCTGCTCCACCACCATAGATGCGTATATTTTCGGATGTGTAATCGTCAAACTTCCATTTATACGGCGGCCCGCCCGGTCCGCCAGTGTTCGGGGGCACATCCTCGCCGTTTTCGCCATAATCCCCTCTGCTACTGGATGCCTTTCCTCCACGGCCACCCGCAGCACCGTCAACACCTTCTGTTCCGGGCTTAGCAAGCACATCTCCTGATACTGGATCGGTATATCCTGTATCAGATACGGCCCCCTGTGCAGATGACAAACCCCCGAAAGTCGTTTCGCCACCAGCAGTGCCCACGGCCCCATTCGTCGTTCCTCCAACGCCTGGGGCGCCGCACTCATAGTGGATGACCTGACCGGGGACAACATCAATCGTCGCCCGGTAGACCTTTCCGCCAGCGCCTGGAGCCCCCTTTTGTCCTCCTTCTCCGCCATCGGCCTGTGGGTCTGACCACGATCCACCAGCATCTTGTTCCTTTGTTGTTACGATTAGTTTGGTTCCTCCGCCTGATTCGCCGTCAAAACCAGCCTGACCTCCTGTCCCAGCTTGGATGCAGACGACAGTGAGCGAATACACTTCATCCGGGATAACATAATTGCCGCTCCCTGTAAGTATGTCCTCATAGTCGTAATAGGTCTGATCCTCCGGCGCCGGAGGGATGTATCCCACAATTCCCTCCTCAGATGCCTTAAGAATACCGCTCATAGCAAGGTCAGACGAGCCCAAAAAGATTTCTGCTGTGCCACCGTAAGGATGAGCCGTGCGCACGATATCCCCAGGCTGCTCACCGCTCCACACGACATCCTGCGTAATAGTTTCCCGGTGAGCATAATATTCTGCTAATCTCTCGGCAACTCCTACTGAGTTAACCAGGGACACCAGGTACGCCTCTTTAACGGTGATATCGTCTCCGTTTGCTCCTTGTCCGACATCGCGTACTACGTCCCTCATGCTGTGGATATACTTGGTTCCAGTAAGGGTACCAGTTCCGGCCGACACCTTAGCGTAATTACAGTTGCTTTCCAGCACAGTAAATCCATTGGCCTTGAGGTCATGTACCGGCTCGTCAAAACGGATAATATCGCCCTGTTCTGCCGCACCGTCGAACAGCTCTGCTGTTTCGCTACCCTCTTTCCAGGAGTGCTCGGTCACAATCACCCTGGACACTGGGGTACCATAGTCCACAGAGCCTCCGGTATAGCAGTTGGCCCCATCCCGTGCCCAGCTCACCCCACTATACAGTGACGTAATGCGCAGCACACCGTTGGAAAGGGTACGCAGATAGGCCCCGATGGCAAAGAGCACCTGCGCCAGATTGTCCCGCGCCGTGGCAATGGGAAGCCAGCCATACAACTGATACTCCTGGAAAATGCTCTTGATTTCCACTGTGACGCCGGTCCCTGCCACGATGTCGGCCACCACTTCTGCCACCGTTTGCCCGGTGTAGAGCCCGCCATAGTGGGTCTTGCCCATAAGCAGGCCAACGGCAGAGACGGCGGAAATCCGGTAGGACTGACGGCCTACCCGGCCCACAGACTGGACGTAGAAGGTGCCTAGCCGACGGCCCTTGTACTCATACTCCAGCTTGTCGTTGCGCACGTATTGGGTTAGGCTGGTGTCCTCGCTGTCCACTTCAAACTCCAGAGTATTAGCCGCAAGGGAATCCGACAGAGCAGAGGTCTCCAGCAGGCAGTCGCCAGTAGTGAGGCGGTAAGCCGCGTCCAGGTCGTCCGAAAACTCCTTGCCTGCGTATGTAATGCGGTTTCTCACATGCTCACCTCATTCCGGGATTCGTTGCGGCTTCTTTGCCATAAACTGTATGCTCAAGTTCCCCCACCAGTTTTCTGTGTCTGTCATAGTAATCAGAGCGTCATCGGCATTCTGGATATATGCCTGGAAGGAAATTGTGCTTTTCCCATATGGCATAACTACTTGATGGCTATTCACCGGGGCAGTAAGTACTTCATACATGGCGTCGTAGTCTGCGGAACCGGGTTCCAGCCCTGTGAGTACCAGCGTGTAGTGATAGTACGTGCCAATCAAATCCCGCTCGTATTCGCCGCTCATGAGTTCACCGGCGTTCTGACCATCTTTGATGAGGGCGGAGCGGCTCAGGCTCTCTACACCTACACCGGGGTAGCCCACACCATCGATAGTAAAAATACTGTCCACCCATTATCCTCCTCTGGTTAACGACGTTCCTTGGCGGTTCGTTTCTTCGTCAATTTTAGGCTTAAGAAAACGTGCCGCTTCTCTAGGTTTGATCTCGATGTCAACCTTTAAGCGCTGCGGTGCGGCGCTTTGCCCCTGTTCATTCTGGCCTGTCTGAGCATACGCACGGTGAGCGGCGAAGGGGTCTGCATAGGCAGAAGACGGCATCATTGCTGCGGTGGACACGGTGACGCGCTGTTCCATGCTCGGGATAGAATTTTCCAGAGCCCGCAAGACACGGTTCCGCCCGGCTGTAAGGCTCTCAGCCCCCATAGCGCCCGCTCCATTTGCTGTCACAGGCGTATTTGCTGGCCCATTGGCTGGAGCTGGGATAGAGCGCCCAGTAAGCCGCGCGCCCGATGCATCGGTCGGACTTGCTGACCGACTATTGGATGTAGACGGTGTATTAGTGCTTTTATCTTTTACACCGATTAACTCCAAGAATCCACTAACTGCCTCCCCTATCCAGCCAACAAGTGTTGCTACAGCTTCGATTATGGTCCCTATAACAGTTGCGATTATCTCAAGTATCGGAGAAATAGCCTCGATTGCAGTAGCTAATGCGTTGACAACTGCAACGATAGCAGGGCCAAACGCATCCATAAGTTTGGTTTTGAGGTTGCCTATAGATTCTCCTAGCACAGCAGTCGTTTCGTCCAGATCTGCCTGTGCATCTCTAGCTTCCATAATAGACGCATTGTTTTCATAGAACGTATCAGCCGTTTCTTGATATGCGCCTCCCAAAAGCTCGGTTAGATATTTCGCCCTGCTGGTTGTGTCTACAAATTGTGAGAGCTTATCATTCACTTCATCTTCGCTGATTCCAACCCAATTCAAGGCATCCGCCAAGACTCCCGTGACCTCTCCTGTTTTTGCTGTTTCGTTGGCAGCCTCAATCAGCCCCTCAATTGGTAGGGCATCACCGAAGGTTCCGTACACTCCCGCCGCTATGTCAACCCACTTAGACACATCCTCGCTACTGGTCGCAAGCTGAGCCAAGAGCTGAGACGCTTCTGTCGCGGTGTCCGTTTCACCGAGAATTCGATAAAATCCCCTATACGCCTCTGTGGCAGTCTCTTGGCTAAACCCGGCAGTCTCAAAGGCGGTATTGAGCATTGCCATGGACTCCCGGTACTCCTCGGTCGCTTCGTCGAGGTTCCAAATGGTTTGTGCGGCTTGGATGGCTAGATCAAGTAACTTGGTCATTACGCCACCAGCGAATGTCCCTATCGCCGTACCAAGCGTATCAAACCCGCCAACCGAGCCTTCGGCGGAGTCTCCCATATCATCCAGACCACCAGCGGCGTCTTTGGCGGAATCGTTGACTTGTTCGAGTGCTGGGTCAAAATCTGCCAGCTTGCGGGCCGCGTCATCCGCCTTTTCACTAGTGCGGTCTATAGATTCGCCGAAATCATCCAGCTTGCTTTTCCCCAGGGTGCTGTCCAGATGGTCAGCGGCGGTCTCCATCGTTGTTAGACTTTGCGCTGCAAGTTCAGCCGCTCCCGATGTATCCTCGGCGGCCTGCTGGACATGTAGCAGGCCAGTCACCGCACCATCAGCAGCTTTTGCCATTCCTGCTACGGCCTCTGTCCCTGCTTTCAACCCGGCATCAGATGTTTTCCTCAGTTTGGAAAGCCCTTTTCTAAAGCCACTTTCGTCAATTTCCGTGCCGATTTTTACAGTTCCGTCGTTTGGCAACCATTACACCTCCCTTGAAAGGGCCCGGCACGAAGTCGCTACTTTTGCATGTTCCTTGCGTCCTCAAACCGTCGCTTCACATAATCTTTCAGTTCATTTTCTGTACGGTGAGCCGTTCCGGCTGCACCTGGCAACGCATACCGAGCTTTCATTTGACGGTAAAACTGCTTTTGCCCTTTGGGCACATCTTTGAGGTCTACCGTGCGGTAGCGCATGATCTTGCAAAGCTCACAATCATCTGGCAACGCCTGGAACAGCGCCTTGAACTTCCACCAATGGAGTCGAGCTGTGGTCAAATCTATCTCGTACGCACCCATAAACGCGGAAAAGATATAGGCACTATCCAGCTCGAAGTCAAACGCCGGATTTTTGTTGCCCTCACCGCTCCTATGCTCACTAGATGCCCCCTCAAAGAACTGGACCATAGCCTCAAGAGATGCCTCAGAGACCGGGAGACCAAACTGCTCCATCATTGCATAGATCCTCGCTGACTTTTCTTCGTCCCCTTCCTGACTGGTCAAGATGCTTTGGAATCCGATCCATACCCGGAAATCAGTATCGACCGGATACTCCATTCCCCCAACCATGACGGATTCCGGTGGCTGTCGGTATAAGCTCATTTCTTTTGTAGCTCCGCCAGCTTAAGCAGCTTCTGAACCTCTGGTTTATTGAGGATGTCCCTGGCCTCTTTCAGTTTGGCCTCCGCTCTGGCCTTTCGAGCCGGTGCATCGTATGTGTTTACGATGTCCATACAAGTGTGCATCAGCTCGTTTATATCTACTTCTTCCAGCGGCGGCAGGCATCCAGGGGCAAGGCCAACGGCGAAGGCGTGGAGCTTCTCTACAGCCTTCCGCCGGGTCAGCTCGCCCGCCTGATAAGCCCGGTCTGTCTCCACCAGACCGGCAATCTGATCATCTACGGCCAATGTGCGGGGCGGAAGCTCATAGGATTTCCCAAGGATATTGACCTTGTAGTTCATGGTCTTCCTCCTCGCACTCCAACAGAGTAGCTATAAGCAGTAGGTTTTGTCCCGACGCTGCGCAGGTCGATAGAGATTGCCGAGTTCTCTCCTGCATTCCCACCGCCGTCGGAATTGACAATGATGGAGACCTGACCCTTCTCTCCCTTGCCGGTAAGGACGGAGAAATACACATAGGGCACCACCACCGCTTGTCCAACGCCGTGGGCGATGTCCAGGCCAAAGCAGTAATCCTGAAAAGCGTCACCAATATAGCGGTCGCCCGTGATGGCAAAGGTACGCTGAGTGCCGGTCTTTGAGGTGGACAGGCCGGTACGGATGTACTGCTTGTCCTGTGTCACAGGATTCATTTGAGGGTCAAGGCCAGCAATGCCCATCTGTACCACGGTATAGTCCTTCTCGGTGGCTTCTTCCTCCAGATTGATACCCACTGCAAGTACCCAGTCATCATTGGTTGCAAAGCCGGCAAACTCATCCGACGGTGTATAGCCAGCCATTAGCTCCGATACTTTCATTTTTTAAGTCACTCCTTTACTGGTAATACCGCACCCTGACCTGGAACATATATTTGGCAACCGTACCTGCCTCATTTACTCCAGCCAAGTTTGGCATGTTTTGTAAGTTCTCAATACTCAATACGTCGCAACCTTCAAACAAAGGAAATTTGCGAGCCCTGTTCTGCTCATCAATCCAATCCATAAATGACTGTACCGTTTGAGCCTGTTCTGCATTTTTCTGTGTCGTGCCTTCGTCTTGCGGGAGCATCTGCACCACCGCGAAGTCGTATTGTCTGATTCCATGACCCCGGATGTGCCGCTCCTCCCACGCTTCGCTGTATACGGTTTCCACGCTCACACGCCCAGGCCGTTCTGTCGCTGAATTAAAGTAAAGAAAGGATTTCACGGCTGGGCATTGTTCCAGATACTCCAGAATCGCCTTGTTTTTGTCTGCCATGAAATCACTTCCTTTTGATATAATCCTCAATGTCGGCCGCCAACTGTTCCCCTTTTGCTACGGCCATAGCCTGTTCCCAATGGGATGTTGCTAGAGGATGCTTATCTGTCGAATACTTTAATTTGCGGCTTGTAGGATGCTTTGAGGTGCTCCGTTTTGCATATGTACTCCCTCTGTCATCTACAAATACTTTCCCTGCCCACTGGAAGTGTGCATATGGCGATTTGTAATGAACATATTCTTCCGTGATATTCACCTTTTGATCGAGGGTGCCACTATCCATTGGGACATAAGGGGAGCAGTATGCATGGAGACGAGTGTGCGCATATTTCATGACATCTTTGTTAAATATACGTTTTACTGTCTGTCCAGGGCTATAAATCTCTACTTTGACACTCATAACCCCTCCAAGCGCACATGACCCAGCGGAAGTCCTGTGTTATCTCTTACCACCCGTACAGTCATGCTTTCATACTTGGAGGCTACATCAAGCACATTGTCGGGTGTTACTTCTTCTGCTACTCGCCCATGCACCACAATGTCGCCTACCGACGCAGAAAAGCCTTTCATGTCAGTTTTCCATGTTCCATACGGTCGATAGTCTACACTTTCCGGGATGCGCACAGTCACGGTCTGTCCAAGAGATACATCCGTTCCGGATACTCCCCTCACCGTTGTTTTCACCCATACGCACCGCTCTAGTGTAGTTTTCTTCCAAGCATCCAATCCGTCCGGGCTATCCTCGGCCGCTCTGCGGTTCAATAAGGTTATGTTTTCCTTAAACAATGGAGTCATGATCCCACCCCCAGGTTGACCAGCTCTACGGGCAAAATTTCCACGACCTGGTCATACACAGATCCCATGATTTGCTCCTCTGTCCTTGCAGATGCGTAACTGATAGACAGCCCATCATTGCTCGTGCTGGCGATGTTTGATTCTCCGTTTTCGACCTTCCGCAGCGCGTCCATAATAAGCATCATACAGAGCTGGATGTCCTCGTCCGATTCTGTAATCCGGTTCTGAGTCCAGTAGTCCAACTTCTTCTGCGCCAATCTGGATAGGCGGGGGAAAGCCGACGCATCGGCCTTCCCGCCTAATGCTGTATACTGCTCAAATGTAATATAGTCGCACATCAGCCTTCCCCCTCCCCATTAGGTCTGCGCCGTTACAGTGGTGTTCCCGGCGTTAAGCGCCTTATAGGTGCCGTCGGCCTCTACCACCGTAATCTTATGCCCGGTTGTTGCGGTGATATCGGATACGCCGTCCCAGGTAGTCCAATTACGTACACTCTGCCCATACGTCACAACAGGGGCCGTAGTCGCATCGGTCTTATACTTATATACATTGCTGGCGAACTCCTTGCCGGGAGTCACAGTCAGCTTTGTGGTTCCAGAATCGGTGCCCGCAGAGGAGTTGATGGTCAAATTCCCGAGTGTGGGGGTGGTGTCTACATCAATGACCGCGATGGCGTCCTTATACTCCGCAAACAGGGTCATGCCCATGATGGCAAAGCTCTCGGACACGGCGGTGTGGTAGTTGCCCTCCACATGGAAGCCGATCAGGTTGGTTTCGCCGTCGGTAGTATAAGCCAGTCCAGCCCGAGCGAAATCGCTAGTGGAAGGGTCCACGTAATAGAGAACGATGTTCTCGACCGGAGTAGCAATTACCCTGCCACGGGCAATCTCTTCGTCGGAAAGCAGAAACACGGTAGAGAAGCCCATGAAGTTTTGCACGTACTGAAATCCGAACGCCGTCTGAACCGTAATGTCCTTGTCGCCAAGATAATCATACAAATCCAGAACGTTCGCAAAGCCGACCACGTTAGTGACTGTACGATGAATCTGCTTGAACTTGTTGATAACGCGGCCCTTCGCCATAGCAAGAGCTCGCTGCCAAGTCGTTTCCGTACTGGTCAGCTCGCCAGTATTGAGATACTCATAAAAGCGGCGGGTCACGTTGTCCTGGAGCTCATACAGGAAAGCGTCGTCAGTCATACCTACGGCCACATCATAGCCATAGGTCTTGATAGCCTCGATGGAAACGGCCTTAGCGTATTTCTCCACGGTCATTTCATCGTATGGCTTTTCGATGATGGATGCCTTAGAATAGGGGATTTCTTCACCCTCTCCAACCGTCCCGCTCTGGAGGGTCAAGGAGGCGGTCTTGCTCTTGAGCACCGCGCCCGGTTCCTTGCGGATGGGGCGCATAATGCCCATAATCTCTCGCAGATGCTCCCAGTTCCGCGCAAAGCGGGTTACAAAGTCAATTACGCGCGCGGTAGACTGGATATCTGCGGTTTTGGTCAGGTTATCTTTTGCTGCCATAATTTCACTCCTTACTGAAATAAATCGAGGTGTGTAGCGATTGCGGCTTGACGCTCTGATGCATCTTTGATGGACATAATCTGATCTTTAGTCATGTTGCCGTCCGCATCGGCCTTTGTAACGCCAGGAATTTTCAGCGGTTCGTGCTGGGGGTTTCTGAAAATGCCGTCCAGATCTTTTGTCATGGCGGTAAACAGGTCAGCAGGCTTTTTACCCTTGTTTGCGGGGTCTTGGATGGCCTTTTTTAATTCACCCAGGAAGTGGGTGCGGGTGTACTCGTTGACGAACTCCCGGCCCTCTAGAGCGCTTTCGGCGGTCTGCGTAAGGATGGCATCCATCTGCGCCTCCTTCTCTGCCTTGGCCCGCTCCGCCTCGGCCTGTTTGTAGCGGTCAAGCTCCGCCTGGATGGCGGCGGTGTCTCCCTTGGCTTTCTCCAAGTTGGAGATCGCTTCGTCCTTTTCTGCGAGCTGCTGCTTTAGGGATTCGATCTCTTCCTTTTGCTCTTTGTCCTTCCCTTTAGCTACATATTCCCCAGTAGACAAATCTGCCAATTTCATACCCTTTGTCTTTTCGTTGAACTGCGCCAAAGTCAAAGACTCTCCGTTGAAAATGCTGGTAAAATCCATTCTGTCCCTTTCCGCTCCCTAAAGGACTTTAATTTGTAAATCCGGTGCGCCCACACCGATATGGGGAGCGAGCGCAGTTAAACCTCCGCGCCAAGAGGAAGTTTTTATAAAATCCACAAAGGTGGGTTTTATCGTCAAATTGCTCCAGCCTCTTTCCATGCTTGATAAACTTTCGGCCCTTGGATGGCGAACCAATCTACCATTTCTTCATTGTCTGCCCAACTTCCTTGTATTTCAACGCTGTTACTGTTTAACCCACTTTCATACAGGAATGCGTGTACGATTTCGTGTCTAACTGTTTGTTTCTGCAATCTTTCGCAGTATGTAGTGGTTTCATGCTCATTCCCTCTATATGTGGCCATGTCACAATATACAATCTGCTTTTCCATAAAATCGCAGTACCCACAGATAGATCTTCGTTCAAACGCCTCGTCTTCATCGTATTTTTTGCACATGATAGAATACTCAATGCCCAAAATATGAACTGTCATACTCTCTGCACCGTTGGCCCTGTCATAGACCTTGTCCTTTCCGGCCTGGGGGTAAGACCCGCCTGTTCGCAAAATCGCTTATATTCTGCGCTTAGCGCCGCTGACTTTTTCCTGGCCTGTGTAGCTCCCAGCTTGTCGCCTGCGGCCACCATTGCGTCCCGCTCGTCCTTTGCATAGCGTATAGCCGTCTCCAGTTGCCTTTGTTTTTGGCTGGCCTCATAACGGCTCATTTTTTGCCCTTTGTACTCGATCCGCTCAGAGGAACGCCTATTGATATCCTCCAGATCTTTGCGGGTGTATACCGGCTTCGATACCCCCAGTACGATGGGTGTTACAAAGTGCTGACAGTTCAACGTTCCAATGGGACGTTCCAACTTTCGGTTGATGCTTTCCCATTCTTCTTTGCTATATTGCCTCCCCTGGATATGCCGGTGATCAGGAGCGCAAAGCCCATGTGCGGAAACTTCTACTCCATCTGCTCCAAACTCCTTTCCTGTCTCCTCCATCATCTCACTGTTTAAGCGACGCACGCCCTCCAGGATATTCATCCGAGCCGAGGAATCCAGCCGCCTGGAGTATCCACTTTCCCATGTTAGGCGGCGGAGGCCGCTTCGTGCCATGTCCCGGACAGTGGAGCGCATGGCAGATTGGTAGTCTACAACGCCCGTCTGCACATAGGTAAGCGCACGGTCAATGGTGGAGATGTAGTATTCCCGCAGCGGGACGGTCTGCTTGCCGCGCGTGAATCCAATCATGTAGGTGTTGGAGATATTGGAGGTGCCTTCCATAGCCTGGCGCTTTGCGGCGTCAACAAAGACGCTGAGGGCAGAGCGGGCAGCGTAGCTTTGCAAAACATCCATTCCTTTTGCTTTGTAAAATGTATTTGCAAAATCTATGTTCTGTTTTGCTACTTCTTCAAAGAGCTGCTCAATCTCTCGCTGGTTCATTCCCATAATTCGGGCAACTTCTTTTTCTATGGCTTCCAGGTCTGCCCCCGCATACTCAATCGCTGTTTTTAATCTTTGCGCATCCGCCGTTCCGATATCTCCGATTTTCCTGATGCGCTCACATATCCGCTGTACTACATAGTTGTTTAGACTTTCCAGGTTCCCAACAATGTCGTCCGGCAACCCCTCAATCCAAGATTCATTCAGAAGTCGGTTCATTTATGCCCGGCTGGAACGCCGCCTCCTGTATATATTGGCTGCCTGTCTCCTCTGCAATTTCATCGACCCTGGCCTTTGCGGTTTCGTAATCCTCGTCCATCATCCAGGCACGGACCTCGGCCTTATCCACTGCACCGATACCCTCCGCAATGGTCAACTGGTTGAAGTGCTCGTTCAACTGCTCAATGTACGATGCCGACCAATCATAATGTGTCTCCCACGGCCCAATCGGAGCCAGATTATTATAATTTGCAATCACATCCACAGCGCGAAGCAGATCGTCGGTTCCTCGTTCCAGCGCTCGACGGAACTTGGTGATGACTGCAAATGTCGAATTTAACGCCGCTCGCATTTCTGTTGCCGTCGCGTAGGACGTAGTAGGTGGGGTCAGGATTCCAGGAGAGAGTCCACACAGGAGTTCCACCATTTTGTTATTGACTGTGATCCCAACCTCCAGGTCTGAACCCCGTATCTCTGGCGAAAATTCCTGAATCAACTTTCCGGGATTTGAATTATCTCCAACGCCTCGCATCATTTGGAGGAAACGCCGCTTTTCCTGGGGGAACACAACATTCCCGTTTTCGTCTTTTGTCAGCAGTGTCTTGTCCGCAAAAATCATAGTTTCTTTCGCGCTGTACTCCCGGTTAAAACGCTCATATGCCTCCACAGCTTTCGCCATAGGTTCATCCACGCCAGCCGTGATTTTCACGCCGTTCACTCCGTTTACGTCTGCCCGGTTGACTGTGGGGGACTTATAGCGGCCAAACAATGGGCGATCCACGTTAGGGATGATTTGTGTTTCCGGGATACCCTTCCACGCATCTACCTCCGACAACGGGATTTCAACTGAGCCCCGGAAAGCTATGTTGTAAATCAGGAGTGCACCTGTACTTTGCCCACTTTGGGCCTCTGCTTCACGGAGCATCTGTACCTCAAAACGCTGGTACAAATTCGTTTCCGTCTTAATCTCTCCGACCTTCATTATGCAGGATAGGATGTCATTCCCGATGGATTCGCAGACAACAAAATCCCGATTCTTGATGATGTCGACCCCAAGCCGCTTCCCGTCCGTATATGGCTTGATGATGCAGTCTCCTGTCCCGAGTGCTACTTCCGCAGCCACGTCCATACGGTCGCCCATATAATAATCCAGGAAATCTTGGAGGAACTTCGCTCTTGCGCTCTCTCCCTCGATTGTGATAGTACTGTCCTGCATGGTCAGCGTGGCCACTTTATTGGCAATTACCGCCGTCAGCGAAATGGACGACATATCGCTGTAATCGTCCCGGTATAAGGGCTTATCCTGTAGCTCCAGGCCCATCTTTTTCGCTAAGTACAGCACAATATTTTTTATAAAGCCCGTTGGATTCACCCCCAATTCAGCCAGTCAAATTCTCGTCTTAAAATCGTGTGGCAGAAATAACGCGCATCATCCATTGCGTGGTCATTTTCTTTCTCCACTTCCTCCATGATGTTGTCTCCCTTGTCTACTGCCCAGGAGTAAAGGCCAAATTCGGAGATGCAGTCTTTACAAGATGCGCCAATCTTGAGTCTCCCTGCTTTGAGGAGAGAGGAAACTGTCGCAATTCCTGAGAGAACGTCATTTACCGCATTTTGAATAGAAAAACGATCATGTCTACGCACTGTCTCTTTGAAGGACGATGCCGATGGATCTATCACTATGCTTTCAATCGGGAGATGCCCCGCCAGCTTTTCTATCTCTGCATAGTGTTCCTCGTCTGTTTTTGGCCTCCCCGTTTCTCGGCCGTCATAGTAATACTCTCTCCATCGGTAGGCCACGCCTTTATAGACTGCCCATAGCCCTGCCGAGAATGGATTTAAAATGCCATAGTCAACAGAAATGTAATACTCGGTTCCTGGTCTTGTTTCTCCTGATTGATCAAGCCAGGGAGTCCTATCCGTGGTATGCTTTTTTTCGTCAAAATCCTGATACACTCTCCCGGTTGGGTCTACCCATAATCCTCGCACATACCAGTCGTAAAATACGCCAGTATATCGAGCACGATACTGCTCCAGAACTTTTTCAGACAGTGCGGGATTATCCGTCATCTCAAAATGGAGCCGCAGCGCGTTCTTTTCAGCCGATTTTAAAATCCACTCACGATAAAACCAATGCTTTGGCCCTTTTGGGTTACACGAAAACCAAACCTTGTTCCCCGTCACAGAGCATCGGGCCAGCGCTTGCTCCACAAAGGAGCGAGGCATCAGCACAACCTCGTCCAACAGCACCCCGGCCAGCGTCCGGCCCTGAATGAAAGCGAAGGAGCTCTCATCCTTGCCGCCAAACACCTCAAAAAAGTTGGTCACAGCGCCCCGGCGGACTTCAAGGATTTTGTCTGATCGCCGCCAGCGAAGTGTGTACCGTTCTTTTGCTAAGGTCATAGAGATAAACGGTACAATGATATTTTTCGAGGTGCTGTCCACCGTCTTGCCGCAAATGCCAAATCGCTGGCTGGAGAACCCCCGCATAGCCCAATCCACAAACGCCCACATCATAATGGAGGTCTTACCGGAACGCACAGCGCCGTCACAAATGAGTGCGTCGTACTTGGAGTAGGGGAAGGCGAGGATTTTCTTTTGCTTCTGACTAATCATCACCCAAGACCTCGCACAATCTCTTTTTCTCGATCTGACAATTCCCACACATGAATGCTTGCTTTTTCTCGTGCCGCTCTCTCTGCCGCCGCTCTCTCTGCCGCCGCTCGGTCGCTGAGTAAAAGCCCCGAACCAAAGATAGCCTTTCCGTGTAATTTTTGGTTATCCAGATAGCCAACTTGCATACAGTCATCTTTGCTGATTTTGAAATCAACACCATATTTGCTGTATCTCTGGAGCAAAGCCTCTGTTACAACGTGGTCGGGGTATTCGTACTTTGGTAATTGCCTGGTCTTCTCTTTCCTCAGCCTGTCGCTGGTTTCGGTTATCAGCCTCCCCAACTCCGGGGCGGTCTGCGCTACGATGTCGCCGCCATAACTGGTAACAAACGCCGTTCGCACAACTGCACCGTTCTCGTATGTAATATTTGCATCGCAGATTATGTGGTTCATCCGCTTAAAAATGCTACGCCCGGAAAAGGCGGTCAAGGATGGAGCAAACAGGAAAAACGGAATTCCCCTGTCAAGATAAAATTCGCATATCTTGGCTAGGATGGAGAACGGCGGATTGTCCAGCACCACAGCCTCATCCGGGTAATCATAGTTTTCATAATCTCCTCCAGGGTAAAACGGACGGACGATTTTCGACGTGTCAATCTCGTATTCTCTGCACGCCCATTCCTTGATTACTTCGTAGATTTCGGGCGGCGTGTAACAATCGTCTGTGGTTTTTTTTCGGCTTGAACTTTTCCACAAACGCTTCATATTCAGGGTTGTCCGAAAACACACTAATTTGTTCACCCATCCGAATTTAACTCCTCTGCCAATTCTCTCAGGCTCTGGCTGAGCCCGTCCTCTTTCGCTGTCTCTCCCGGCCCGCCACTGATGGCCGTCCACTTATCGATCAGCGTTCCGATGGCTGTGGTGATCTGCGCTGGTGTTGCCTCTGCCAGCTTCTCCGGCGAGTTCAGAGCTTTCAGACCTTTACCAATAATCTCGCAAACCACACCCCGCTGCTTTTCCATGTATGCCATGATGTCGGCGGTGTTCTCCTCTTTTTTCTGTTCACACTTTTCCACAAAATCCGCACTTTTCAGCACAATGTTCTTAACCGTGGTAGCGGATACGCCGTTGATTTTGGAGACAGCGTTATAGCTGCCCAACTGCACATAGTCAGCAATGATTTTCTTTTTTTGCTTGTCCGTCAGCCGTGCAGCCATGTCACCACCTCTCGCCTAAGTAGAGTCTACAAATGCCCCCCACCGCCACCGACAGAGCGCGTTCTCTCTTTTTCTTTCTTTTCTGGGGGATTATAGGGGGTAATAGATAGGGGGTTATAGGGGGGAAGGAAGAGGGGGAAAAAGGGGGCGGTTTTCTTTCTTTTTCTCTCTCCCGGTTTGCTAGCATTTGCTAGACTTTGCTACATCGCCGCCTACTGTCGCGCTCTGGCTCGGATACGGCCAGCCGTCACAGCCTGTTAAGCGATACACCCGTGTGGGTTGATAGCCTCCCCCGTCTCCTGCAACTGCGGGGCGGCAAATATTTTACGCTAATATTAGCATTTTCCTGTTGACAATACGCTAATATTAGCGTATAATAGAATCATCAAGAGGGGGACAGCCCCAGGAGGTAACTAACATGAAAAAGTACAATCTCTCTGAAATCATGAAAGCCGCTTGGAACCTGCGCAAGATGTCCCTCAAGTGGGTCACCTCTCTCAGCTTCGGCGATTGCCTGCGCCGCGCCTGGAAGGCCGCGAAGGAAGCCGCCCGTGTCTTCTCCGGCCTCGTGCGCAATGTCCAGGTCGGCGGAACCCTGGCGCACCCCGTCCTGGTGGACATCGACATGGACACCCTGACCGTCACCGGCAATACCTACCCCGTGCGTAGCATGATGCGCGAGTTCGGTCTGGTTTGGGATCGTGACAACAAGGCTTGGACTGGCAGCCGTGAAACTCTCAATTCCATCTGCGTCAAGTACGCTTAATTACGCTTGGTAAGGAGACAACTATGGAAAAGTATTACATCATTGCAGACTTAAAGCGTAACCCAGCCGCCGGGGAGGATGTCCCTCCCGTCCCTGGTGCCCAGGTATATGAGGGGAGAATGAAAGCCATCATCGAGGCTGAGAACTGGGAAACAGCCATGAAGCAAGGCCAGGAGCTGATCATGGGCTGCCTGAAAAAGCACATCGTCCCGTACCAGTGGGTCTGGATGCCCGTCAAGGACGCCGAGAAGATGGGGGATACCGCCATATATGAGAGGTACCCCACCGCAACCAGGCTGACCTATGAGCGAGTCAAAGCCGGTCTGACGCAGAAGCAGTTGGCCGAGCGCTCTGGTGTCAATATCCGTCAGATCCAACGCGTCGAGCTTGGTGAGTCCGACGCATCTAACCTGACCGCAAAAAACTTGCTTGCCCTTGCCGATGCGCTGGAAGTAGACCCCAAGAGCCTTATCTGATTCCACTATTGCATGTCCGCCCCTTCGGGGGCGGCTTTATTTTTGAGCGGGTGAGGATTTGCACCTCACATAGAGCCACATCCTGGGTCCCGACATCTTTAGCATGTTCGGGAAGCTCCTTATCCCCTGAAGCGTCTACTCTTGCCCGCCCCGTACAGGAGGCATTTATGGGCTTTACCACCCGCCGTAGGGTGTCTATTCCGCCACCGCTCATATCACAGATCGCCTCCGTGTTCCGTAATCATGAGGCATCACCCCCCAATCAAGAGGCTCTTATTGGTGCCACCGCCCGCCTCATGCGGCGAGGAGCGGCGTATAAAGCACCACCGCATGGATGATGCTTTGTCCGGCATACACCGGACTTTTCTGGAGCCACCGGGAGGAATCGAACCTCCAACCTACCGATTACAAGACGGTTGCTCTACCAGTTGAGCTAAGATGGCATATGTGCGCCGTCCCGCTTAGATTGTCACACCCTGGTCTCGGCGGCGACATCATGATTAGCCACTCGCAGGGCAGTTTTCAGTGGGATAGCGCCGGGGCAGGTCATAGCTGCCACCGCTTCCGCCTCCATGACAGGCGGGCGTCGTTACCCTTCTCCGGGGCCGTCAGACGCTCTAGGCTACCCGGTATAGTGTCTCTCCACAGTCATTTGCCGCATGGAGGGCGCGACCCCTCATGCCCCGAATAGTGGGGTGGTGTTCGACCGGCGGCATATTGCACACAGTAGGGGCAGCGGCGGCTCAGCCACTGCCCCCTCTGCGTGAAGGAGGAAAAGGGGGCGGAAAAAGAGTGGGAGCGCGGGGGCACACGCTCCCACACTCCCATTCTAAAGTAATATTTCTCTATTTTTCCCCTTTAAAGGGGAATTTTCAAAATTTTATATATCCGTCCCTGCCAGTCAAATAGTCAAGACTCGTGTCAAGCTCGTCCGCAATGGCAATCAGTGAGTCGTAGTCTGGTTTTGCTTCCCCTCTTTCGTACCTTCTGATTGCGTCAGAGTGCAAGCCACATCTTTCTGATAGAACATATCGCTTTATATGCTTCCTGTCCCGTAGTTTCCTCAGCCTCTCCGGGAACTCGTTCAAGTGCTATCCCTCCTTCGGCGGGTCTGGGAGGGGCATCCAATGCGTAACCTCCATTGACCCTCCACCCATCTTTAGACCTGGTGTATAAACTTTTCCATCTTCCAGTCTAAACATCCAGGTTCTGAAGCCTGTAATAACGGTTAATCCGTCGGTAACTAAGACCATCTCATTTTCTTTTTCCGGCAGCCTCTCCTTGACGCTAATCCACCCACTCATGCTGTCCGCCCTCCTCGCCGTGGATGCTATTTTTTCGTACACGTTTGTTCATTAACTATCATCTTTTCCTCCATCGAATTTGTTTCCAATGACTTCACTGTATACTCCTACTTCCTCCATATCAAACCAGCACAGGGTATCAATGTTCGGCTCCGGGCCGCTTATATGGACAAGTTGCCAGCCCCATGTATAGCTGCCATTTGGATTCCCAAACTCCACGCGGCCAATCCATTCACAGTCGTTTGGCTCATCATGGAATTTGAGGACATCTCCATCAAAAACACGCTTTCCATCACTGTCGGTCAGGCCGGTGTACTTGCAGACCGTGTAGGGGTCAACCTCAATCCCATAGAACGCAGAGGCATATGCCGGAATAATGTAGTGCTTTTCTTGGCCGGCTGGCCCAATACAGCAGTAGAATCCATCTGCCCACTCGCCATCACTTATCCGCTTGGCTTTGAAAAGTATTTCTCTGGTCATTTGGCACCTCCGATTGTTGGTATATAATCCATACTGAACGGAACTTCCTCCATCATTGCTCCGCAAGGGCAGGTATACAGTTCGACCCGTTCATCTTCTGAAATATCGTCAGGAAAGTCTACGCTGAAAAAGAACCCGCAATCAGGGCATTTCAAGGAAATCATTGGGCACCTCCGATGATCTCGTCAAGGGTGACGGTTTCATCTGAGCGAAGAGAGGGGAACCATGATAATACACAGTCAAGGAAAATAGACTCTTTCCCTTTGTTAAGTCCCCGCAAATATCTATCATCTGCCTGTAAGTAGAGGATTTCCGGGTACAGCACCTTGACGGCCTTTGCCCTCTCCACCTCCTGCTCCGTCCAGCGGGTCTTGCGGATGATGCGGTCGGGGTGGTTAATAATTACAGCCAAATCATCCTCATTGTAGCAAGGGTTCCAGAGATCTCCCGTCTTATAATATCGCTTCCCGTCTGCTCCAATTTTGAAGGTGCCTCTATTTACCTGATTTGCGCCGAAATCGTATGTAAATTCTTCGCCTACCTCAACACCCAGCACCTGCGCAATTCTTGGTTTATTCACTTGTTGTCCTCCTCCTTGATTTTCAGGTACTTTTCGATGGCTTTTCCCAAAGTTAATGTATCATCCTCCACCACCTCGAACCCCATCAGGCGGGCGGCTTCGTGGGGGCGGGACCTTCTAAACCCAATGCAATTTTCTTGGGTTTGGTTCATCGGACATTCACAGCAATTTCTACCCCTACAAAATTGCCCGTGTGCTTGCTCGTCTGTCACCACTTCCCCCGTCTCAGGGTTCCGAAACTTCATGGGCGGCCTCCTTACATATCAGCGCGTATGCATGGTATCTATCACCCTCCCAGCGCAAATTTTCCACCAACCCAGCCAAATAGCTTGTTGCCGTTCGACTGTCCATCCAATGTTCCTCGTGCCCGAAAATAGGAGTATATTCGCTGTATGTATGTAGACCGGTCTGGATGCCTCTTGCGGACTTTGCGTAACGCTCGTTTGGCTCTAACCGCTGCAAGAACATATCTCCATCCATGACCGCAAATTGTTTCACTTTTCTTCTCCCTTCCTCTCCCACTCCCTGCACCGCTGATCTGGAGCCGTGAAGTCTGCGCAGTGTGGGCTGTCCCCGTTACAGCACACGCCCTGGAAGTCCTCGTACCAGGCGCAGGTGGCGCAGCACTTAGTCATGGGCGGCCTCCTCTCGTTCCCCATGGCTGCAATAGTCATCCTCCTGTGGCTCCCAAAGACCCCTGCGATGATGGCATCCACTGTAGCCTTGCCGCGGTAGCCAGTGCTTGCACTCCCGGCACCTGACCACAGGCACGGCGTCGATGGTGGGCAGGCTATCAAACATCCGCTGCATGACGGCTCCAGTCACCCCATCACCACCAAAGCACTCTCTGGCTTTATCCGCATCAACTAGTCTCATGCTCGGCCTCCCACTGTTTCTTCATGTCTTCGTATAACTCTTCCATCTTTCGATTCCACCCCTTGAGCTTCCATAGGACAAGCAGGCCAAGCGCCATCCACTCCACAGCGGCTATAATTGCAAGAATATCAGCCATCCTGCTCCCTCCGTAGTGCGGCTCTATATTTTTTAGGGCATTTGGTTGTATCTATCTTTTCAAACAACGCTCTTTCGACGTTCCATCCGTCATAAAGCCGTCGTCTTAATGCCTCTGGCGGTATGCCAATAAAATCCGCCCAAATATGTAGTGGCTTTTCAACATCTCCAACTTTAATGATGGTTGTGGTAGATTGATTATTGTTTTGTACTTTCTTTGTTGTCCAGCGACAATTCTCTGGAGAATATGGGCCATCGTTATCTATCCTATCGATTGTTAAGCCTTCCTGATATCCGTTTTTGAGCGCCCAATTTCTAAATGCTACAAAATCACTCCACTCTTCACAAACGGAAATGCCACGCCCTCCATAATGGTCATATCTTTTATCAGTTTTTCTATTGCACCTTGCCCGCATTGAACACCAAACTTCATATAATTTGGTGCCCGTTCCTCCATGCTTATACCGTCCATTTTCTTTTTTGCTTGGCATAAACTACCTTCTTTCTGAAAGTGCGGCCTCGGCAGCGTCGCGGGTCAAATAAACTTTGATCTCTTTTATCCTGTCGTGCCGTTTCTGGCAAATGTCGCAATAAAAGCCATCCACGATGTACGCTTTTATTTTTCCGTCTTTGTCCGTCTGGGCCAGTTCGCGGAGGCGGTCAGGCGTTATGCCAAGGGCTTGCCCAGCCAACTTCAAAATAGTATCCTCACTAAATGCTCGTTTGAAGTCCTCCGGCTCCAAGCCAGTCTCCTCATAGGCTGCGAGGCGGTCAACGTGCGGACCGTAATCTTCTCCTCCTTCGGCATCGATAGCTACAAACCATTTTCCACCACCATGCCCATTGTCACACCAGTATGTCAGTCTCTCCATACTCACCCCTCCTCCGGGCCGCGCCTTAGATACTTCGGCATACACTTAGCCCAGGGACCCAAGACATGCTCTGCCTCTTCCAACGCATCGGTTTCGTAGCTATGCGGGGTTTCTTTGTCGCTGTTGACATACGCAAACCACATCATAGCGAGAGCCCGTTTCACCCGCTCCAGCTCGGCCCGTAGCTTCTCGTTTTCGGCCTGGAGCGTGGAGAGGGCGCTCCGTACTTTCTCCACCACGGTTCTCATGTTCTGTACTGTGTAGTCGTCCCAGCTGGTTATCCAGCTCAGGAACAGGGCCTCTCTCTCCGTCAACTCTACACCCCGGAAAATGTCCTCAAATTCCGCTGGGATTTTCATTATTTTTTCCCCTTTCCGGCGGCCCGTCAAATGCCGTCCAGTATTGTCCGTACAGATCCATAGAAAACGGCTTGATGTGCTTACAGTAGAGGTATCCATCCCTGCACCCTTCTGCAATCTCCAGGCCGCCCCATTGGAGCTGGGCTATCCCTGCTCCCTCAATGTAGATTGCGGTCTCCTGGGTGATGGATTCCAGCTCTGCGCGGGTGTATTGCTGTCTCATGGCGATACCTCCGGCGGGCGGCTCCAGTCGATTGCTTGTCCGCACTGTCCACAATAATTCTGTTCGTTTCCGTCCTCGTTGTGCAGATATTCTCCACTTCCGCAATGAGGGCAGGCAATGATGGATGTATCTCCATCTGGATATGGCGTCAGCGGCTCGTTCGGCGGGGTGAGGGTGGACAGGCGATCGGCCAGATACTCTGCCAGCCAATCCGAAAAACGCACATCTTCCGGCTCGTTCCGCTTGGCCTCGATAATCAGGTCAAGCATGGCCTGTTTATTGATTCCCCGCATCGTTCAGCGCCTCCAATCTCTGCAACTCCTCCGCGCTCAGAATCGGCGCGCGGGTGTTCCATATCTGCCGTGCTTCTTCCAAGTCGTAGCCCGCCGCCATAAACCCACACGGGCATTCAATCATTACGCATGCCATTACAGCCCTGTGCTTTGTGTCTTCACCCCTGCAACCCGGGCATGGCAGCAGCACCCCCGCATCCGTCAGCCGTTTCGCCGCCTCGTGATCACCCAGCAGGGCGCGCGTCTTATCGTCCATCGTTCGGGTCCTCCTTTATCATCGGCCATTGAGAAATGCCATTCTGGCTTGCGGAGACCTACTGTTTGATGGCAGGTTATTCCGAACCCTCCATGCGGCGATTGGATTTTTTGATAAGCCAAAGTATTTCCCAATTTTGATATCGCTCATGCCCTCTTGGTACAGCCGCATGCAGACCGCCTCGTCAAATACTGCCTTTGGGCGTCCATTTGGATTCGGCGGGGTGCGTTGGACTGTCTTTTTCTCTGTGCAGCGTGCGCCCGGCGGGCAGATCAAAGAGCGGGCATGCCCGGTATAGCCTATGTAGTCGCAGCAGTACAGCCCGGCGGTGATATAGCATCTGTAGATGCAGTCAGCACAGTGCTTGTCCATGTCCTACACCTCCACCACATGGATTCCGCGCCCGGCCATGAGTTTTTTCTTCAGCTCGTATTCTTTGGTCTTGTAGCCCTTCACATCTTCTACCACAGGCAGCCAGTGAATAGCGCCTGTGCAGTCCGGCTCTGTAGGGCGCTCGTATGCAAAGTCGGCCCTGTACTTGATGGCCCGAACACGCTCGCCCAGCGGTGTCGTGAACGCCTCCTGGAGTGTGAACTCTGGCTGGAGCTTCAAATCTCTGATTTCTCCGGCGCACAGCATGAGCATGAGTTGGTCATACCGTGCGGCCTCTTTCTGACTGTCGAAGGTGATGCCATTTCGCACCGCCTTCTTGTTGCCGTATTTATTCGCCATTGCTGATTGCCAGCCGTTCAGCCAGCCCTCCAATCATCTGTTTTATGTCGCCAGGGAGCGCCTGGAACTCGGACTCCTGCTTGGCCCGCTCCTGATAGGAGCGCTGGAAATTAGATCCAATGACGCTCTGCACCGTATTGGCGTCCATCTGTGCCCAGGCTTTGAGCTGCTCCGGTGTCCCTACCAGACGGCGGAGCATGGGCGGCAACCGCTCGAACTCCTCCCGGCTGTTGTAGGCTGACCGCTGCACAGCCCGCCATACCATCCCCCACGCCTCCTGCGGGGCCATCTGCGGCCGCTCCGTAAGCTGTCTTATCTTAGCCTTTACCGCGCCGATATGGGGTGGATATCCCTTGCTGTCCGTTGCGATCAGCGCCTTGACTGCGGCGGCCACAATTGCGGCATCATCCTCGGAAAACATATCTGTCCACAAGGAGATGGTGTCCAATGCCTCCTGCCGCCCCACGTCCCGGTAAAACTGCGGGTAGGCACCACGGAGCACAGACATGAGCTTAATCACTTCTTCGCGTTTCACACGATGCCCTCCTCTCGGGCAATATCCAGGAACACATTCCCGTTTCGCCGCTTGGTCTGCCCGGATTTGAGCCGGTCGAAAATGATGCCTTGCCAGTTGTTCGCCATGCACTCCCCGATCAGGTCAATAACAGCCTGTTCCCCGTAGGCCTCCGCCGCCTTCTGCACCTGAGTCACCAGAGACTGGAGGCCCGTTGGCTTGTAGTCCTGCCGCTTCTCATGCTTATACCGAACCCAGGCGGAAAAGGCACCCTGGAGGGCGGGTGAGCCCCCCGGAAGGGGGGTAGGGGGGATATGTTCTCCTTTTCCTTTTTCTTTGCCTTCTTCTTTTCCTTTTTCTTGGGGGGCGTTCGGGAGGCGTTCGCACCCGTTCGCCCCCGAACGGGGGGCGTTCGCTACCGAACGGCTTCCGTTCTTTCTGTTGACAGCGCACTTCCTGGCGTATTCTTCGTTATCCCGGTCTATCTGGCTTCTGAATGCCGGAAATAGGTATCGCTCATTCCCATTGAGCTGTGGCGCTTCGCCCGTCTTGCTGTATAATAGGCAAGCCGTGAAAAGTCGTCCCTTCTCAGCGTCTGTGAGTTCCTCCATGGCCTCCAGGTAACTGTGATAGGCCGGGAAATATTCCCTTGCCATAAGACGCCCCCTTAAAACGGGAGCTTGCCGTCCCCATCGGCTAGTTCGCCGAACTGTCCAGTAGGCGGATAACCGGAAGTAGGAGCAGGTGCCCAAGCGCTCCCTCCCCCAAAGGCGGGAGAGGGCTTGCGGTTCTCTGCCAGGCGTTTAAGTTCCGGCACCTTGAAATCTCCCTTTTGGATCGCCTGGATAGAGCGGGTCTGGTACACGTACAGCCGGGTCTTTACATCGCCGGTGTTTTTGGTATATTCCTCTTCGCCCAGCACCACGCCGAAACGGCGGCCAACCATGTCACGCAGATTGAACTCGTCGAAGCGGTAGCCGGGGTTGGAGTCTTCCAGGGCGGTCTTGAAGGACTTGAAAAAGCCCAGAGCAGAGGGCTTGTAGCTGCGGCGGAGCTGAATAGGCCAGAATCCCGCACGGGCGAAAGTGTCGCTGTTATTCCCCTTGTATGTCCCCTCAGCAAAGTCCCACTCAATCAAGAGGTACTCCTTTTCCTCCACGTCTTCCACGCGGCAGATTGTTGCAATATAAGCGCCGGGCTTGGGGTTGTCAAACTCGGAAGCCTCCTGAACCTCGTCCCAGTTGATTTTATTCATGCTCGGTTTCCTCCTTCTTGGGGGTCAGGCCCCAGTATTCGCGGATGGTGGTGTCCACCAGCTTCAAATCATTGTCAATCTCCTCCGGGAACATGTCCATGGGAGATTTTGCGGTGCTGAACCCCTCAGACTGGGTGATGAAGTAGTGCTTGTCCTTCTCGGACCGGCAGAGCAGGACGATAGAGAAGAGGCCCTCCACGGTCAGTTTCTCGTCCAGCATCTTCCCGATGGTCTTTGCTTTCAGCGTGCCGTCCGGGTTGGACTCCGTGTGATGGAGAAAGTAGACGATGCAGTCCCTCGGTGTCTGTGTGATGACAAACTGGATCAGGTTGCGGAAGTTCAGGGCGATGTCGGTAAACTTGTTATAGCCCGTCTCCTTGGCCCGGTCGAAGAACTCGAAGGCCAGCAGATACTGGCTGTCGTCGATGGCATAGGTTTTCAAACTCGGCGCGGAAAGAGACTTAATGATGGTGGAATAGGTCGCGCCGTTGATGGTGGGAAGCGCCTTGCGGAAGGGCAGGGGCTTGGAAGCTACATTGAAGACGCCGATCTCCGTAGGGTCAAAGTTGCGCAGGGCGGTGGACTTGCCGGAGCCAGATTCACCCAAAATCAAAACCGGAATGCCCATCACTTCACCCCCACACTGCGGCCTTGCTCAATCGAGGCATATGGAACGGGAACGCCCTCCTTAATGAGCTTGCCAATGCCAGTCTTGCTGAGCTCCGGTTCCTTGTACTTGACGCACTCCGCATCATAGCCGTTCTGCTCCAGCCAGCGGATCAGGGCCTCCGGATTGGACACCTGAATGGACGAGGTTTTGCGGAAAGTGACGGAGCACCTGGCCGTCTGGAACTTCTCGCCGTCTAATGCAAGGGACAGATAGGATTTCAGCCGTTCCGCCTTGTTCTCCATGGCCTTTCTGCGCTCATTGAGTGTGTCCGCCTCCTCCTTGATGGCCTTGGCGTCGGCCATCAAATCCTTGTACCAAAGGGCCATATTCTCAATCTTGGCGTCTCGATCCATCTGGAGCGCGGCAAACACCTCATAGTCCATTAGTTCCCCTGTCTCCGGGTCTACCAGACCTTGAATCGCCTGGTCAATTTCATACAGTGTCATTTTGTTCCTCCTTACATTTCTGGCACATTTCTTCGTTTTGGTAAAGTTCTGCTCCGCAATTTGGACAATTCCCTACAATTGGTTTTTGCTGCACATCCCTGTATGGAGAAAAAGGTAGCCACCACTCCATATCAGGCAATCGCAGGAAGCGCCGCCCGCGGGCAACCGTCCTCACCCATATAAAGGAATCCGGTTCGGCCATCTGAGAGGCGGATATGTACTGTCCCGTCCAGGGCGTTAATCTCGTCGATTGGATAGCCGATGTTCTCCATCGCCCAGCGCAGCAGGGCGGAAATATTTGTGGTATTCAGCATTGACTTTCCCTCCTTCGTGCCCTAAAATAAGGGCAGATGTTCTTTCTCTTGCCGCTCTCCGGTCTCGCACACCGGGGAGCGGCGCTTTTTAATATAGCTCGATTGCAAAGCCATCTTTGATGAGCTTTGGGCGCTTGCCATTTACCTGCTCCGGCCTTATCCCGGTCTTGCTGATTACGCTGCGCATGGGGATACAAAATCCACTGCTAATCCGATGAACAGCAAAGCCTTTTGGGCTAGTCGTAAAGTGGAAGAGCAGATACTTTCCGGCCTTGCCAATAAGTACATGAGGCAAAACATTAGGGATACACTTTGCGGCCGAAGAACTAACATATAGGACGCCATTTGGGCTTAATAGCTTTACGTATTGCTCTGTCCCGACCTTCTGAAATGTTTCTTCCTCAGAGCCGATTTCGATTAAATCGAGGATATTATCCATCTTCTTTCCCTCTAGGTATTTCGATGACTGCCCACACATCGTCGATGCTCTCCGCGCCCTCCAGGCCGGTGATCTGGATGGTGAGCGGGCCGGTGGGCGTGGGGGTCGGGGTGGTGGTTGCCGCCGGGGTCTCAATGGCCGGTTGCTCTGGCTCCTGGTTCCATGTGATTTCAACTAGTGCAACCAGCGCCAGCAGCAGAAAGAGATATGCAATGGTCACGATCAGTTGCTTTCTCATAGGCTAACCGCCACCAGAACAGCCAGCACCAGCGCCGCTCCGGCAATCACCGCCAGTTGCACACGCTGGGCCACCGCCTGCGCTTGCTGTACCCGGCGGCGGTAGGCCCGGTAGCTGTACGCCTTTGCGCGCCTGTCGCGCTCGGTTTGTGCTCCCATAATTTTCACTCTCTTTCATTAGTTGAAAAGCTTTGTCTTGAAATCGTTCATTTCGCTTTGAATGGTGCTCGCCACCGCAGTCCGTATCATGTGTACGATGGTTTCGTAGTCAAAGCACGGTACGCCCTCCCGCTTGTACTTGACCAGCCCTCCGGGGCTGATTTTGTATGTAAGCGCCTTGTCCTTGACCGCAATCCCGAAGGTTGCCCGGCCTTCTCTGAGCGCCAGCCTTACCGTCTGTTCCGGCCAGTCTAAATACCGGGCCGCAACGTCCACTGGAACATTGTCATACGCTAGTATCTCAGCGTCCGTTGGGATCGGCGGCCGCGCTCTGGTTCTTGGCCTCATCGTTTTCGCCTCCCTTCTCCCCGTGGAGCCGCTCATGCTCGTCCCAGGTCATCCCATAGTAAGCCCGGCATAGGTCGTCCATGACGCGGCGTGCATTGGTGAAGCGGTTCTCAATCTCCCGCTTCGTGCTGCTCTCGTTGAGCTGTCCATCTTTGGTCATAAAAAATCCTCCAATCTTGCCAGAGGCCGGAGGATGTGATATACTGTCTCCGATACCTCGTAGCTAGCTTACGTGGTGTCATGCCCTGGTCGGTGGTGGTGCACTGGCCGGGGCGCTTTTTATTGTCCCCTTCGCTGGAACATGGTAGAATATGGCCGAAAGGGGTTGATTCATTTGATAGAGTGGATAACATTTGGTATTGCGGTTGCAGGGTTTTTGATGTCTCTAGCTACATGGATTCACACATTCTTATCTCAAAGAAAAAATATAAGAATCAGGATTACAGAATGTAAATCGGATGACGAAATTACACTTTGCTTTGTGCACATTGAAAATAAATCTCGCCTTCCAATTGCTATCACACGAATTGTTTTGCTGTCTGAACAAAATGAAGTAGATTGTGTTCCTTTTCCAACTTGGGTTTTGGATGATACCAGAAGAAGTGGAAAGGAAATCATATCAAGGAAAAGTTATTACTCAATGCAAATGCCAATCGCTATATCTGCCCTTGGAGCTGTGAGCGGATACGTTCTTTTTCAATCAGATCAACGTATGATTCCAGATGATGCCAAGCTTCTGAATTTGAAAGTCTATACCAATCGGGGCCTGACAAAAATATGGTCAATTCCACTTTGTTCGGGGAATTAACACCGCCATACATCTCTCGGATTTGATATGTTATCGTCCTCACCTCCTGCTTCCCGTTACTCCCCTGTTTCATTCTTCGCTCCCGCCCCGTCAGGGGCGGGCGTCTTTTTCTCCATTGGTGCTATCCTTCTTCTTGCGTCTCCGTGCGGGCCTATCCCGGTATCCCTCGGCGTAACCAGCGATATAAAGTAACGCCTCTTTGGGGAGTCCTGCTAGATTCTCGGCAACAGTCCGTGCATCTGCGAGTTTGCTGGTGTCATATACAGGCATCGTCTCACCTCCATTTACATCTCACTTGTATATTATCACAATCAAATTTTGGTGTCAAGCATTTTCCACAACTCACTTGTGATTTTTCTTGACTTATCATCCGTTTTGTGTTTTAATATGTATCAAACAGGAGGTGCAAATAGTGGAGACCATCAACGAACGAATCGCATGGTGCGTAAAGGATAGTGGCCTAACAAAGACCGCTTTTGCAGAGCGTATAAATGTCTCTCAGCAGTTTGTTTCTAATTTATGCTTGAGCAAAACGAACCCAAGCGACCGCACCATTGCCGATATCTGCCGGGAATTTAACATCTCCGAGCTCTGGCTGCGTACCGGGGAAGGAGAGCCACATGTCCAGAGGGACGAGGACGAGGAGTTCCTCGAAGTCATGGAGCAGATCCACATGTCTGATGATGATCTGATTAAGCGGATTATTAAGGCATATTGGTTTATGGAAGACGACGAAAAAGCCGCCATCAGAAAACTGATAGACGGCTTTACAAAAAAATAAGGCCCCGGTTTCCCGGAGCCCTTTTATCACTTATTATGTAGTTTTTCGAGGACGAGGGCGCGCGTAAGGAGCGATTTCAAATAGGTTTCATTTCTGTTCCGCTCCATGACAAGTTCAATTTCTTTTTTAAGCATTTCAACTTTTTCTCCATTTGGCGTCATTTCGCGCCCTCCTCCCAATTTGTACCTTACCAATATTTTGGTCGGGAATTTTGCTCCTCTTGTTTATCATTATAGAACGTTAGTTCTATTTAAGCAATATGTGTTATCACCAAATTGTGGCAGCTTATTTTCTATATGCTAAGAGATTGCTTCGTTGGAAAAGAGCGGATTATTGGACTATGCTTATGATATGGTACACCAACCCATAATTGCCAAACAGAACGAGAATCTAGCAGCAGAATTGTATTTATGGAACCTACCGCCAGAGGTCGGTAAAATAGAGAGGAGAATGGGATATGGAAAATGAAGCTATCAACGGGACTAACCCAGAAGTCGGCCAGACCACTCCACCCGAATCGCCCAAAAAGTTTTGTAAATATTGTGGCGAGCGCATCGACATTGACTGTGTTGTTTGCCCTAAGTGCGGAAAACAAATCGAGGCGCTCAGGCAAGACCCGTCTCAGGTAATTATCAATAACAATGGAAGCGATTACCCCTATAAAAGTAAAACCGTCGCTCTGCTCTTGTCTATTTTCGTTGGCGGTCTTGGGATACACCGTTTTTATGTCGGGAAACTCGGAACCGGAATTATCTGGTTGTTGACTGCTGGTTGTCTTGGAGTCGGCTGGATTATCGACATCATTATGATCGCCGTAGGCAGTTTCCGGGACAAGGCGGGCATGCCGTTGCAGTAAATAGAAAGGGTAGATATAGTATGCTGGATGAAAAAGATTTGCAGGCAATCGCGGAAATGATGAAGGGGATGGAATCCCGCATCGACCAGAAGCTGGAGAAGCAGAAGCAGGAAATCCTGGACGAAAGCACCAGACGCATGAAACTACTGCTGGACACGGAGGTCACCACCCGGTTTAACCTTCTGGCCGAGGGGCAGCAGGCCATTATGGACGCCATCACGCCAAAAAGTGAAATCGAGGAACTGCGAAACGAAGTATCCGTACTTAAGCTGGCGATCCGCACCATGAATCAGGAAATCGCCGAACTGAAAAAAGCGCAATAAAATACCGCCTCCTCGGAAGGTGCTGGTATACTAAACAGCTAACTGAATAAGCAAATGTACGGCCGCGGGAAAATGCATTTTTCTTTTTTAATTATCGCGATATTATCCATAATCTCACCAAACAGAAAATAAATATGATAAAATTAGATTTTATTCCGGCAGGGGGGGCTATATATGGAAGAAGAACCTACAGTCGTTATTCCAAAATCACCTTTTGCAAAATATAGTGGCTCGCTTAGTCTTGGAGATAAGCCAGTCGACTGTTATGTTCTAGATGACAAGAGCAGAGTAATTAGCATGAGGGCAACTGTAAAAGCAATTGCAAATGATGATAATGGCGACCTATCTAAATATGTTGGTGTCAAATCGTTACAACCTTATATTGATGCTGCTGGAATATCAAATAAATTTGTTGAGTTTACTATACCGGGAAACCCAAACAAGGCAAAGGGAATTACAGCAGAAACCTTTCTTGATATCTGTTCTGCATATGTATCCGCGCTTACGTCTGGAGCGCCCTTGACCGAAAAGCAAAAAGGTATAGCTGTTAACTGTTCAATCCTGCTATCTGCGTGTGCGAAAACAGGACTTATTGCTCTGATTGACGAGGCAACGGGATATCAATATGTTCGTGAGGAAAATGCTTTACAAATCAAAATTAGGGCATTTATTTCTGATGAATTGCGAGCATGGGAAAAAACATTTCCAGATGAACTATGGGAGCAATTTGGCAGATTAACCGGTTGGAGTGGGTCTCTACAGCAACGGCCAAAATATTGGGGAAAACTGGTGTTAGAACTGATTTATGACGCTCTTGATCCTGATGTTGCTACCTATTTAAAGCAAAACAAACCGGCTCCACGTCACGGAAGAAATTATCACCAATGGTTTACAGAAGAATATGGCGTAAATCAATTAGTTACACATATAAATCAAATAACAGGAATTGCCAAGACCTGTTCAACAATGGACGAGCTTCGACATAAAGTCGCACTTTATTATAAGAAGGATCAAATTCAACTGGCGATTGGAGACAATCTTTCACCGCAATAAAAATACCGCCCCCGGTGCTACCAACACCAGGGACGGCTCACATAGGGGTGATAAGGTTTGGCCGCCATTATCACCCCTTTATTTTACCAGAATAGGGGGAAAAGTCAATGAGAAGAGCGAACGGAACTGGAAGTATTGTAAATCTTGGGCCAAACCGCAGAAACCGATACGCCGTCAGAGTTTCATATCTGGAGCGACCCGGACTGTGGAAACAAAAGTACTTATCCTACCACAGAACTGCCAAAGAAGCACAGGAGGCCCTCGACAAATATTTGGCATCTAATATCCCGGCAAAGTCACTCGCCGTTACCTGGGGAGACGTATACAATCAGTGGTCTGCCAAAAAGTATGCAAAGGCAGGAGCCGCCTCTATCGCCAGCTATAAGGCTTCTTGGGCGCGCCTCTGTGTGCTAGAAAAAAAGGATATGTGCAAGGTTACGATTGACGACCTACAATCTATTATTGACCAAGACGAGGCAAACGGATTATCGAAATCTAGTATTAGCAATGACAAAATGCTTATGAAAGCACTCTTTAAGCACGCAACAGAGCGCGATATCGTGTATAAAGACTATTCCGCTTTTGTGGAACTTCCAGGAGTTGAAGCAAAGCACGAAAAGGGTGCTTTTGATGATATCACAATGCGTAAATTGGAGAACCTGGCGTCCTCTGGATTCCCTTGGGCTGATACCGTACTAATGCTATGTTATACTGGATTCCGGGTGTCCGAGTTTTTGGGGCTTACCAGATTTTCCTATCATCCAGATGGGGACTATTTGCAGGGCGGCCTAAAAACACAGGCCGGGAAAAATCGGATTGTCCCGGTGCACCCTAAAATCATGCCCTATCTGACCAAGTGGCTGTCCGTGGACGGTAAAACTATTATCTGTGATGATGACGGGAATGCAATACCCGCATACAAATATCGGCCTCTTTTCGCCAAAGTTATGGAAGAATTAGGACTCCCTTCCGCCACCCCTCATTGGTGCAGGCATACCGCCGCGTCTAGGATGCGGATGGCCGGTGTCGACGAAGTTGCTATAAAGCGCATCTTGGGGCATTCAGACGGAGATGTAACCGAGCACTATACGCACGTAGATGTTTCGTTTTTGGCTAAAGAGATCCAGAAGGTTTCCTAAGTATTTGTAACTTTATTCTTAAATATGTGCAAATAGAACAACGCACCAAAAGTTCAAAAAAGTTGCTTTTATTGTGCGCTTTTCTTATTGTTCTAGTATTTTTAGTTCTAAAATTAGATGAACTTTTAATGTGTTT
>OLSH01000359.1_pt1 | contig 43159 bp, 41 predicted proteins | sample 1643221 | NCBI WGS metagenome assembly OLSH01 (sample SAMEA3136681, study PRJEB25190) | human gut metagenome | biome: human gut; feature: human-associated habitat; material: faeces | place: Austria | collected 2013 | reverse complement strand
AATAATTCGACAATGGGAAAAGTTTACCACGGTTGATTATAGGACAAGGTATATTATATTTACTGCCAGAGAGGTATTGATGCTTCAGATTAATAACATCAGGGCAAAAAATATTCCAGTGAAGACCAAACCCGTGTCACAAAGACAAAAAACAAACGATAGAAAGGTAGATGGCAAATGAGCCTCTACCTTTTTAATTATCGTCTGCATAATAGTCATCATCGGTGTCATCCTGTCGTAAAACACTGTGTTAGATTCTCGATATCCCAAGCACATCCCAAGTGCAACACAACTATTTTACCGGGTAAAAATCGTTACGGGATTGTTAATCACCTCTAACGCTCGGCCTCCTGCCTTCCCATACATTTTGTACGCCACCTAAAACGTTTTCCTGGAGGACTCCTAGTCCTATCTTACAGGTTCATGCTGGGTACACCCTTCGGAAATCCTCTGAGTTAGGTAATCTCCTTGGTTAGCTGTCCTATTTAGCGGTGCAGTTGGTGTACTTCGGGGTTAAACTCGAGCTCCCCGGAAATATAATATTATAATTAAATTATGTGCGTGGGATGTCTGGCGGTATAAGCCCTTTACATCCTTCAGTGGGTTTAACGCGTCTTCCCACTCAATCCTCAGTTCGCGTTATTATTCACACACATCTTCATGGACGCAAGGGAATGGTTACCACACTACGTTCACGGTCAATTAACTGGCGATAATATTAAGTATTTGCGTATAAATTTGAATGTAATTATACGAAATATCACAGTCCGGCAATTGGTCTGGACCAATATCGTTCCATAACATTTGTTTGTCGTCAAAGACAATTGGAAATATTGAGTCGTCGTTAAACGTACGATAATATTGGGTATCTAATTTTAACCTTTTATAATCGGTCATAAACCCAATTAAATATTTTATTGCCCCTTCTGTATCAAAGAAGGTCAAATGTCGAATCACTTTCCATATCACTTTAAGTGTGTAGTCTTTGTGGTATTTGTCTATTATTTTATCGTTAATACCTTTTACATCAATATGGCCATCTTCAGACCAATAAAACTCTAAATTTTTATATCCATTCGGATTCTTTACTTTAATCGCCAAATATGCTTGATAAACATGTTTTTCAGCAAACTCAATAAAGTTGCCAACTTTCAAATTATAACAGAATTTTTTAGAGAAGATAGCATCCTTCTTAACGGATAAAATATCCTCATCTTTCAATTCATTTAGTTCCCCAAATATCATTCTATATTTGCGGAATAATTCATTTTGTTGTTTTGGAATATCGGCGTATTTTGGGTCATGTTTTAATTTACCAATAGCCGCATTCCTATCAAGCCCCTTTTTCATACGGTCGAACTGTTCAATCATATATTGGGGCAATAACTTCTCTTCTTTGATGATTGATAATCCGCCATCCCGCATATCATATTCAACGATATCATGGACCAACAAATCAATTGACTTGTCGGTCCACGACGTACGCTCTAACACTGCCGTCATCTCTCCATCTTTCTCATAATCCTATTGATGATTTCTTCCTTAGATGCTTTCTTGCTAACAACGACATTATTTCGGGACGCTATCTCCATTAACTGACCAACTGATTTTCTCTCCAATACGTCTTTGTACTTGGCAGCGATACTCTCTGTCAGATAATTATAGAAAGCATCCGTCGTATTGCTCTCAGACAAATAAGTCTTCTCTTCTGCAATATGCTCTTTAATAACATCAACATCACCAATATTGGTAACATCAATGTTTGGGTCGAGAATATCATCAACGGTGTATGATTTGAGGTCAAATTTATCCTCGATAAACTCTCGTAATATTTTTGGATAGCCGCATTTGCTATCCAGCTGTGTATACAATATGATTACCGGGACCCTACTATTAACAACCATATCCGCGATGCATAATACATCAGTGAATATATCAATGTTATTTAATTGATTGTCGTACGCCTGTTCAAACTTGTCAATGTTTGAAGGGGCTGGATCATACCGATAATTCATCGCCGCAGATGATGGTGCCAGGCATGTGACAAAATCAATATTGTCATACTTGCTGGTAAAGGTAGTAACATCCCGTCTAACCTTCTGGTCATCTGTGGTTATATCTCTGCTGGCGATTATAATCTCAAACTGCTTGAGCGTATAATCCCTGGCCACATACTTAATCAACTCCATTATATCCATGAATAACAGAGCTGGCTTATCCGTCATATCTGATGGCATCATTTGTCTACAATCTCCTTATCGTCTACAAATACTTTACCTGTATTGCCATTCATCGCACTAAGCTTATCGGCAATGACTGATAATCCTCCTCTGACAGGTACGTGGAACTCACCGCCTATTTCAGGATTATCACGAAACTTTCCAGATCCCCGTTTCTTGTCAAGTAAGTCAATGATATCTTCAATGGAATCAATATCTACATCTGAACCATCGCGAATTTCTTCTACAGTACCATCCACTTTGGTATTCTCCATTTCTACACTCTCCTTTTCGTCTCTTGCTTTTCTGTCCTCGTATTCTTCCCACGTTTCCCCAAACATCATATCGGCTGGTTTTGCCTTTATTGGTCTGGATATAGCCTCTTGGTAATCATCCGCAAACACATAATTGCGTGGTGGTCTACATTCCTCAGGCGACTTAATCATTGTATCTATCATGAGCTTAGCGCCTTCTGGGTCAGTGTTAATTTTACTTGCAATGTTGATGATTGTTCGCATATCGAGTTCATCATTATAATCAACACGTGCCATATTTTCCTCCTCTTTAAATTTCATCAATTCATACTCATTGTGAATCACAACGGTATTATTGTCCAATAACGTTGAACCGGAGACATTATTTATAGTTTGGGTAACTGTGTCTCCAGACATTATTATTGACTGATTCTTACATTCTTCAATCATATTCAAATCGACTTCGTCTCCTTGAATACGTTTTCTTTCGTTATAAGTGAATCTGGCTTGGCACACAGTTCTATTATTACACATAAGGAAGTCATACGATTGATCGTATGTTAAGATTCCCTCACCACATACTTCACATGTAAACAGATTCTCTGTTGCCCTATGACAGTATGCATAGTCAAGTATGACCACTTCACCATCATCTGTTATTCCCCAGTTGGTTTTATTCTTTTCCAAATAACCGACATCGCCAAGTAAATAATCGTGAGAAAGGGAATCAAGTATTCTTAATATATCTCCCTTGTGTCGACTCCATTCTTCATCGGTCATAAGACGAACGCACTGGGCAACCAACACATATCCGTTTGTCTCATATGACTTTGATACATGGTGTAGTTCCTTACAAATTGCAAACTCCATAAAATTATCTTTATACCCCTGGGTATCGATGGCTATTTTAAAAGCATATCCATTGATTTGCACAACCAATCTATTGGTAGCACCGCCTAGTATTGAAAATGTCAAATTTGCTTGCTTTAATATCTTGGCGCAAATAATCATCTTCTCAACATTAGAGGGAATCTTTTTTGTATCACACAGTGACGCTAATCTACCCAGAAGTTCTGGACTCATTATGGTCTTTATCCTGCTCGTAATATTCATTTTTAGTAACTCCCTCCAACCCCGAGTATATTTTTAAGCTCATTTAATACATTCTCTTCACCATCTCCCATTTCATTGTAGGTGTCATAGTTACCTTCTATATAAGCCGCTCGTTTAGCAGCCGTTTCTGGAGTGACTTTATTGCGAATTTTCATCCTCTTCTGCTCTTTTCTAGCTAACTGCCGACGCTCATACTGAGTACCCACGTTTAACATACCCATCAAATCGAGTTCGTTCCAGCCACATTTTCCCAAATCTCTTATTAAGTTTCTTTTGCTCATCTCCAGTCTCGACATAGGTCTACCCGATACATCATCGTAAACTAGTTCATTCAAATTAACATGACTCTCCCCACCATAGAACGGGTCTATTGCGAGTCGATGCACTTCATCACTTGTTGTGAGACCAAAAGCATGTTTGAAATATTTTTCTCTGATAACCTTTGGGGTTTTACTAAATAGTCGATCTGCTAAATCATTTACCCCACCATTATCATCGCGATACCATGAATTTATTATGTCTCTGACCTCTTGAGTAACACTTTTAACCGCCCTGACATTACTCCGTTCTTCTTCAACGGCCACAAGGTCCTCACAACACTCTATGACAGATAAGTTTGTTTCTACATCAGAATATATACCATCTCCTGGATTTTTACCTAAATCCACATCTTCTATATCTTTAGCCATATAATCAAACACGGCTTGAATGTCCTCATCGCTCGGTTCTTCCCATAAAGACTCCAAACGGAACATAGAAAGTACATCGAATGGTCTTTCATTGGATGATTTTACAGAGTAGATTGGCATTGGTGGTATATAGTATTCTGGGTTACTTGAATTCACCATAATCATAAACATATTTTCATCACCGTTAAACTTTTCATCAAGTAACCATTTCATGTATGCCTCTCGCAACATATTCGCCTGATAATACGACCTGAAATCTTTATATATTCGTCGCATCCTATGAACTTCTGTTACTATCTCGTTTTCGTCTTCTCCGTCCATATAAAATTTGTCGTAGAATGACATGTCTGACTGCATATAGACAGTGTGTGGGTCATTTCGATGTCTAGCCCTGGTCAATATACGAAGCTCTTCATCCGTCAATGGCTCAAGTTCATCAACATCTATCTTGAATCTTGTATTGACTTTGCTAGTATTATTGGAGTTAGATTTATCGTCCTCAGTGACTTTCATCTCAATCCCTTGCTTTTTGAGATACTCTTTTTCGTCATCTGTTGTACCAAAGAATATTCCCGGCATTGGATTCTCCTCCTTTCTTAGGTATAATGATTTATAATATCGATGCCGATATCCTGTAAATAATATATAAATGAATTGAATTTAGATGATTTCTGAGATTATCGATTTAGCGTTATCCAACAACCACGATATTTCATTCAACTCACGTATGTTCGTCTCAAAATATATTGACGTTGAAAATAATGGATATGGCTGTGATTTCCTATAATCTCTTGTCACACACATATTATCGTAAGCTGCCATGTTTGAAGTATAATAGAATGTAGTTTTTCTGTATTCTGATATTACTGGAAAATATATTTCCATGTACGTTTCAGTGAAATGAACTGCCAGTTTGGTGGTTGTTTGAAGTAAGTCAGATACGGTTTTGCAATTAAACCAGTCATTCTTCTCCTCTATTGGATGGACTCCCATATCACGTAAGAACTCACAGAGATACTTAAGCTGGCTGACATCAAACCTATAGAGTCTAAAATACCTACCGAAACAGTATAACATCGATGAAAACATCAGAATGTAAAACATTTCAATATCTCCGGAGTCAATGCAGTAATTCAAATCCGCCTGTTCTAAATACAACAATTGTCCCCACTGAAAATGTCGTGATAATTCCTCAGCACGAACGGTATCCATCCCAACCACTATATTATTTCCCTCCACGTTGGTTATTAATGGGTGAAATCGTACAGGTAGTACATTTTTCATGAGCATAGTACCATGACTACATCGAGTTACTGGGTTGCTACCCAATATTAGATTATGAAGTTCATCAAGTGTCGCTATCTTAAATTTCTCATTAAACGATTTTTTATCTACCATTATAGTTAAAACTGAATTGCGTGATGTCTCCATTATTTAAAAATTCTCCTTTCATCTTATTGTCAATCATACTTTTAAATAATATATATTCGACGCACAAACAAAAAATAAGAAGGGATACCACTAAGGCATTCCCTTCTTATATTCTCTATACTGCAACCTTGATCATACCAGACACACTATCACTTCTAACATCAACATCTATAACATCTGCGTCGGATAAAGATTGTATGTCTGGTAATTTTACTCCATCTGTATTGGAATAGATGTAGCATGTGTTGAGTATTGATAGGTCATCAGGTTTCAGATTCTTTGTTAATTCGATGTTTTCATTTAGCATCGCCATTAAATCATCATCTATAAACTCATAATACTTCTGAGTAAACTCAACAAACCTACCATAAACGCAATTCAACGGAACAATCAACTTCCCATCGTGAACCAACTGATGTACTGTTACCGATAATGGTATCAGACCAATCAGACCCTGGTAATGACATCGCATCACTTCTTTTGCAACCATCATTTCATTCACAACATCATCGTGCTCTTTCTCATATTTCTTCATCAAGATTGACACCAATGAGTACAGGTCGAATGGAGCATGATGTATTTCAATAGAGCCTCGTTTCTTTCCCCGTATGTTAGGTAGAAATTCACACTGGTTCATATCCATATTGGTTCTAAGAAATTTTATTAAATCTCTATATTCCATGGAGGACCTACATTTCTTTTCGATTCTCGTTATGCATTTATCGCGTTGACGTTCATTTGTCAACACTGGATGTCGTGGGATGATTATTGGTGCGCTATACGTTACCCTTTTTATCTCACTGCTGTTATTAAAGCGGTCAATTTTAGGTACTCTCATTTTTATCACCTCTCTTTAAAGAGGTGTTTGTGTGGGGGAGTTATTCAAACATCGTATAGAACTCGCTTATCTCTTTCAAATAACCATTATATTTTTCGATTACATCTGGTTTAAATAAATCTTCCATCGAATCGGCAAAATCTGAAATTGGGTTGGTGGTATACTTATTGATTGTCATGTTGTCAAACTGAATAAAATCACATAAGAACTCAATGAAGTCCTTGATTTCATCATCAGTCAAATTCTTTTTGTTTCTTAGCAAAAGTTGATTGTCTACCACGGATGTAATATACTTAATGATTACGTGGGCAAATTCATGCTTAACAATATGATTCCTGGTTTTGTCATTTATATCAGGACTCTTGTCTCCCACTATAATTGCAGCGTACTCCCTGAACGATGTTGGACGATCTTGTCTATCATTATCGGACTTCTTTGGTTCAACATACTCAGCATTAATCATTATGTTTGATACAGCTGCCGGATGATTGAACCCGGGTACCCTATCTCCAAGCTCGTTATTGTTAATAAACACATAGTGTATCATGATGTCATCAATAATGATGCGATGGTATCTTAAATTGTCCCCATTTCTAACGACATCAGTTAAAAATTTCCGCATTTCGTCGGGGAGTTCACATACATCGACAGATGAAACTTCATCAATAAATGTTTCATAATTAATTGGATGAGTGGCCGTTGAGACAATACCGCTTATGAATAATCGCTGATACTGTTCGTACATCTTAGTCATACCGTTCTCTCTGAGGTCCCCAAATAATGTTAATAGTGCTTTTTCTGACATTGCCATTTTCTCCTTTTAAGTAGTTGGTTTTTCTATCTTTACTAAATCAACACAAATGATTGTGGTGATGTAGTATTCTAATTTACCGGCCAAGTTCTTTTCAACTCGACCAATGCTTCTGATACGAGGAATAAGTTCCTCGTTATTGCCTGAGGTGTACTTGGTCTTTGATGCCGAACTCATATCGATTCGTATCTCACCAGTCTCATCATCAAACAACACAATCTTCGTAGCTGGCATTTTGTCAACTACATCGACTTTATAATAGTTACTAGTACCGGAAATTTTTGATCTGTAGTAATCTATCGTGGGATTATATATGACAGAATTACTACCATACATCATATATTGCCTCATGGCAGCCCCGAGAGAACTTTTATTTATCTCCGTTTTGGCTTTTTCACCATTTAATGTAACCGTTATAGGGTCTAATATCAAGTTAGTCTTAAGTAAATTACCATATGTTGGTTCAATCACTATTTGCATATAATTTCTCCTTTCAGTCACCTCATCTAATTGGTATTTGTTGTATAATATTTATAGATTGCGAAAGGGTCTACTAAACTAGTCAATGAATAAACCTTTTTCACATCGTTACTGCTCGTGGCATATGTCATCATGGAATTAACCCGTACAAACATTTGTAATGCTTTACGAATATCTTTTTGTATGTCTTTAGATAGATATCTTATTAAAGTTAGCATATTTATTAAATTATGCCTATAATCATCACAATATGCCTCTACATCTTCTATTCCCAAAGTAATGTCGTCAACCTCAAATTGGGTCAATACAACATGGTCCCATTTATTTTTCAATAACTTAAATATTAATTTGTATGCATTTAAATCCACCCGTAATCTATCGTATGTTTTATTCCCATAAAATTGGTTGGACATCACACGGGCTAAATCATCTATATCTTTAACATCATATTCATACATATCAAAATCGCTAATATCATCTTCATCAAACTGTCTGATGTAAAGATGAATTAAATTGATATCGTTGGACCAAGCAATAATTATTTTATTGTCATATTCGTCCCTGTGTGTGTAATGGTCAAGTATTACATAGTAATGCATGTACACCTCCTGCTGTCACACTGCCAGATGTGGCATATTTGACAAATTTAACTATGTCCAACAATTCCTCGTTTTCTGTACATCTTATTCCGGCGCTTCTGTGAATAGCCAAACTATACGACATGATTAATTTAAATAGTTCTTGTTGGTTTTGGCTAAATTTAAAATTTGTGATGTGCGAAATTGTCGTAAATAATGATGTTGATATAAAAAGTAGTTCCTTAGTAAACCTATCGAGAAACATGGCTCTATTGACACCATCACTGAATGTTGTCGCCACAATATAGTCAAATAATGTTTTGGACATCACGACATCCTCATCCATATCGCGGCTCTGATATAATTTCAATTTGTCGTTTTTGGTGAGAGAATATTTGCTCAATAGTTCTGATTCTAAAGAATTTATTTCTTCTATCTGAATAGATTTTGCACTTACTCCAATATTACACACTAAGAAATCATTATATCGTTTTGTTAAATATAGATTATCTGAATAGACACAAAATATTTTTGACGTGTCATCAATATACATAGTATTTCCCATATCATGTATATCGGGTAATGCATATAGCATAGATGCCACATCTTCAGGTTGACCAGTAAAGATGTAATAATTCCGTGTTGTAGTATTGCTGCTCAAGGTCAATCACCTCCACAATATTTTTATCAGCAACTGTACTTAGGTCTATCTCATTACCCAACCCTCTTGTCATATTAAGCAATGAGTATGAATATTCTAAATCACCTATTACATCCACATCAACTAATGCTGCAACCAGGTTGACGTAAAACATCGCAATTCTAATAAATTTATGAATAACCTGTTTCTGTTCTTCGGATATGTTGAATAACTTGACTGTTGGTACAAGTTTATCCAACACACTCATTACATCTCTTCTGAAAATTAGTGCATTAACATAATAATCATATTCGTCAAGCCTCTGTTGTCTCTGTACATACATCGTCCTAGGACATTTTATATCCAACGTGACTAACCTATCCTCATATAAATCAACACCAATATTATATTTTCGTTTAATATAATCCCTAAATTCTCCATCGTTCTTACAATTGCATTCAGACACAATACTATCATCGAACGCTAATTCAACCTCCTCATGTAGATATACGTTAAACTCGTATGGGTTTAACGTATATGCGAACTTATTTAAAGGAGGATTTGTGAATGAGTAGATTGCGAAATAGTATTTGTTCATCAGTCTCACCAACCTCCTTATCATCGTCACCAAATGGTAATAGCTCATTAATATCACTCATACATTGTCTTATAACATAATAATCATCAGTATTTAGTTTGTCGCTATCATTACATAAATAGAATGACAATAAATCAAACATCGATTTTATACAATTATAATTTGACCGTTGCAAATCCATGTATTTGTCAATATACGTTTTTATACCTCTCATTCCATCATATGCAAGTGCTATGTTACTCACAACGATGTTTTCCCAATCTACAAAAACTTCAAACTCCAATGATGTAATTGTAATTAATTTGGTATTAGTTGCATCATAGTGTGATTGTATTTCGTTATCATATGACATATATGAGTCTGTCTGCATTTCTATATCTTTAAACATCATATATACATCTTCTAAATCATTTCCACAACCATCGAATGTGCCGAATTTGAGGGTGTTCATATCTTGATATTTTTCAATAAGATTTTTTCTCTGCGCTATAAATAAACAGAACTCGCTGAAATCAGAAGAAAATGCATTTGACACATTTTCAATAGAAAATACAATCCAATAATATTGTTTCATGAATCTCGACCTTCCCGTTTAGGAGATATTAAAGTTTTTTCGGAAACATTGCAAACATCCAGTTCCCTTTTAACGGTCTCCCAGCTCTTCTCTACTTCGTCCAAATCTACATATTTTGATATTTCCCTAACGGTTTCGGCATTCTGTAACTCATCATCCAAGTCCATCAATGTCTCCATTCCATTTTCAAATACTGCTTTATCTTCTTCAGATAGCGGAATTATTATAGACAGCGCTTGCTTAAGAAACATGGCACGTTTGTGAAATTCTTTTTTGAAATCTTCCATTAAAGCTTCTTGCCGTAATGACATGTTTTTTTCCTCCTTGTCTTCTTATCATAGGCAAAAAAATAATATATATGTGACCAATAAGTAGGATACACGCTCGTGGGTATATCCTACTTATATCAGTCAGTCTGGTTCATCTAACATTTTGTAATCCTGGCTCCGCACACGTCTATATCAGATTCCCCAGGACCCATAGTATTGTTGCACAAATGCATCTCTAGCATCACCTCCTTTTACCACAGATTCTCCTTACGCTTATTAATAATATATATTTCAAACGTTCAAATAACCTGATTTTTGGTTTGATGAATAACGTTGGATTATCATCGATTATGTAATCAATGATTTTTCGTTGCAAATTAACATCTTCAATATCCATCAAATACTCATATTTCTTCTTATTAACAATGATATCATATAAGGACTCTACAGATAATATTTCATCAATGGATGTTCGTTTGCTATTTTCTTCTGTGACCCTTCCTTTAAAATTAAACTTGATATAGTTGTTGGTATTACATATCATGGAAACAATATCCGATTCCGTAAAACTAGTCACGGGTATGTACTCGACAAATTTATGGTTAAATTTCTGGGATAACATTACCCTTGACACAGTCACTGGATTAAATTTAATGACTTCGGCCAGTTCTGGTATTAAATTAGCCCAATGGTCTATGTCATATCTGACAATACTATTTAACATAGTAATCATTAGATGTGTATTATAGACATTCGTCCGTATTTTAGTCGACGAATCTAATAAGATTGACAGAAGTACTTTTGTTATAATCACTAACTGTGGCTGATTGAACGTGGTCAATATCGATTCCATCCACCACATTAAATCGTTATCAGAGATTAATAGTTTTTTTAACTGGTCAATCGCATCTGGCCTAGCTAACATGGAATGGAATATTAGTTTGTCCGTCAATCTAGGAACTTGATTTTGTGGGAGAGTGGCTAAATCACCAACTTTAACGAAATCAATAACGTGTTGTCTGGGTATACTATCGCCGTATAAATCGGTCAATATACCAAAATCCTTTATTGGTACATTGGCAGAAAAAGATGACGATATGATAGAGACACCCTTATCATTTAACTTGGTAAGTATTTCCATATTACATATTTTTAAATTATTGCCATTTGAGCCAACCATCCGTTTCAATAAGTCAATTCTTTTACCCAGTTTATCAGAATTATCCGATGAACACATCCACTGCTGTATAATTCGTATTTCAGTTACACCATGTGGGGTTATATTGTTGGTAATAAGATTTGTGACATATTTTGTAATCCAATTGTCATCCAACCCCAATTTATTCATTGGATAAATATCACCATTTAGTTTAGTCCAATAATGGTAAATTATTTTTTCATAATTGATTTTTGATGATATCACGGAGGCCGGTTTGACAAACGACTCGTATATATTGTCAGAAAATACATCTGTATTACATGTACAATATTCGAGTTTCTTGAGCCGGCTATTGCCCACCGGTATATTGGGTCTGAATAGATAAAATAGCCAACTTGGGGGCTTTTTACCAATAGCCCAAGGCTTACCAAACGAACTCATTAGAGTATCAAACATGTCATCCGTCAGATTAGTTGATAAAGCTGGTGGCAACTTGTATCTGATTAATGGTAACAAACTTAACCTTTTAACAGGCTCAAGTATTTCTACAGACAATCTAAGTTTTCGTGCATATCTAGTAAAAAAATTAATCCATGTATCACTTAGTTCATCGGTATCGTCTATATTATTATCAACTCCTAATTCGATTAATACGTGCTTAACGACGGATTTATTTATGAAGTATCTTTCCGGGTGCACAATATATCCATTACGTCGCACAATTATCTCGGACAATAATGGTACCGGACATATAATTTTATCCACTATCATATCCTCCTGTTTATTTATAATTAGAAAACTGTGGAAGATGGAATAAAAAGACAACTTGAGTGAACTAATCTCAAAGTTGTCTTTTTATCGTTTAAGCAGCTTTTCTTTTTTTAAACCTCGTCATGGTAAATAACGTCTGTAATGCCTCGTTACCTATAGACCTAACCATTGCGCCATCGATTGTAATAAGATTGGTTTTCCTGTACATGATGTCCTCAGCCTCAGCATTAGCCTCTTGGCTAAATAAACCTTTAGCCGTAACCTGGTCACCATCGAAGTCACCATCAAGTCCCTTGAGATATGCAGGGCTGGGCTTAATAGAATCAATGAAATCTGAATCAAGGTTGCCTTTTTTGTTATAATCAATAACAGGATAGTCTTCATATAACCTATCGTTAATTAACATCGGCATGGTCTTTCGTGTACTCATTACAAAAATCTTAGATATATAGGTTCCAAGGTAGTCCAACATTGGATATCTAGTTATAATGACATGTTTATCTTCTGTGATGTCAACACATGCCATGTATAATACGTCAGTCCAAGTCAATGGCCGTTCAACCATATCATCCTTTTTTGGCATGGTTGTAGTCGCAGTATTGTATCCTACAAGGGTAAGGTATTTTGGTCCTGTGATATTATATTTCTCCTTATCCTTTTTAGATATTGGAATCTCAATCTTGTCATATCTACCAGATGGGTCCTCAATCCATCTTTCCAATTGCTTTTCTATATACTCATCGTTGTAGAATGTTGATGGGTCTTCCAATTTAACATATACAGTCTCATCTTTGTTTAGCATGATTGGGAATGAGTTGGCGTTATCTTCAAGTCTCCCCTTGAAATAACGCCTCACCCATCCTAACACAAATGGAGTGAACATTGAACAACAATAACCCAATGGTATACCAGTATACCGAGTATTAATCTTTTGCTCCTTATATGTGTTAGAATGATATGATGTTGCTGTTATTGTAGACCTAACACAATAATCATCAGATTTACCCAACACAGACTGTCGCATATAACCATTCTTTTTCTCAATCTTTACCTTGATAAGATTATAAATTTCAACGAGCAAGTCCTGAATCTTTCCTTCAATTGAATGAATCATGAAATCAAAATTAGAAGCACTGTCCATCATTTTAACATTTCTTATGATATCATTATACTTGTCGTTGATTTCTGGAACCTTTGTTTTTCCTGAAGTATTCTGTAGATTGACATCTCTATAGAATGCTGGCATAACTAACCATTTATCCGTAAAGATAACATTCTTTTTATTGAGAGTTATCATATCTATTCGAGTGTTTCGTTTATTACTATTATTTTTTTGAAAATTGATTTTGTCCCAGTTCTTATATAAAAAATCTATGCCGGTCTCACCATCTGGGTCAACAACTAAGAGGCCATTCTCAATCTTGAAATTCTTAGTACCATATACCAAGTGTTCAAAATTTCGATTAAGGGCCTTTAATGTCAAATACACCTTTGGAGACAAGAAATGCTTTTTGAGATTAATGTATCCAAAGGTTGTTTTTCGGTCGTTTACACTCATACCGAATAATTTGGTTGAGAATAGTCCGTCATCTGTAGGTATCATACCCTTTTCAAAACTGACGGGGTTTGTTACTTCCGGGATACCATTCAGTCGAATTGCTCTGTCGACATCAAGTAACCAAACTCTCATTAATCATCCCTCCTTTGTTATAGGGATGTTGATTATGCCAACGCCACCCTCGACAGAGGTAATTATTTTCGCAGTGGATGACTTGCTGAACTTTGCTGGCATGTCTTTAGATGTTTTTACAGAAAATCGTATGCCTTCTGTTTTATGAGTGTATTGAATCGTCTCCAAGGTCCTATCTACCATGAACGGTTTTAATAATTCGTATAACTGGTCGACTTCATCATAAAAATCGTCAACCACTTCCTTCAATTTAGTCATATCACCGTCAACACATTTATCAACTATAATCAATTTATTTATTTCGTCCATATAAATGTGCCTCCGTATTTTAACATCATGGGGTAGGATTGAATCCTACCCCATACAATTCAATTATCGTCTATTCCTAAGCCTTCGAGCTTCGCTGGCTTGTCGAGCGCGTTCGCGTAGTTCACGAGTCTTTTGAATGTCCTCAATCTTCTTCTGCTCAGCTCGTTGGGCAGCATTTGCTGCTTCAATACGTTTAGTTTGCAATTCTTCTAATCGCATTAAACGTTTTTTGGTCATTGAATCAAAATCACCAACCGTCATTGGAATTTTTAAATCCATGACCATGTGTAGATACAATGCATCATGAGTTATGATTTTTTGTTGGTAATCTTGGAGACTCGGAGAAAAACCAAGTCATTTATATCACACGGAATCTTGTCTTCCTTGCGGCCACAGTGAGGACATATGATGGGTCCTTTGAACGCATATTTGAATTCATCATATACCTTCAAACTACCAACACCGTCCATAAGCAGAGACACAGAAGTGTCGTCCATGTTGTATAGTTCTTCAGCAATGATAGCCGGGTCTGTTATCGAGAACCACTGCGGTTCAGTAAATCCGGCTGGAACAAGCTTTCTCTTGAGTTCTTTGACAAAATTGAACAGGAAGGCTACAATGTCTCCATATACTTCCCCGACCTGCTCAACAACAGTACTTCTCTCGATTGTCATCTGACCATCAGGGATCTTGATTGTGATGTATGTATCATCATCCAACATATATGTCTTTGCCGTCATTACCGGAGAATTGGCCTGGGCTTCTTTTGCATCTCCGATTACGTCGGACGATTCAATGATATCATTAATCTGAACCTTGGTCTCATCATCGAAAGCATCAACATCTGTAATCTCAGTTGTCCGATACTTGATTTTGTAATCTTTTCGACATTTTGGGTTACCACAGGTTAACATAATTTCATTCTCTTCCGGCATACTAGCACGATAAATACCGCCAATAAGTGCAGGTAAATCAGTTGGACTTGTTTTAAGAATAAAATCATTGTATGACATCTGTCCAATAGAAGTTGTGACCAGATTGTCAAAGCAAAACTGGTACTGTTTTCTAACATCGGCACCATTATTCTGGTCAGCCACGATTGTAGCCATGGCCAGAGACCCGGCACCAGCCATTGTAGCAATATATCCAGAGTTTGGAAGTGGTACCTCGACATACTCACCAGTGACTTTCTTTGGTACTATTTTACGATAGTCCGTGATATTATCGATAGTTGTAATTGCAGTTGGAACATCTATGGTCTGTACCTCGTTCAGCTTAATGATTTTTGCAGCCTGTACTTTCTGTTTCTCGGTGTCTGGTAAAGTAGCAAAAAATGATTCAGCTTGTCCTTCTTTGACCTCAAATGTCACCGGCTGAGCAGGTTCAACTTCTGGTGTAACTGGAGTTGGTATATTGGTCTTTGACGTATTATCAATCGGTACCTTGGGATTCATGGAATGTTCAACCAACGTTTTGGTTACATCAATTGGCTTAGCTTTTGCTACATTTTTAGCAGCATCTGCTGCCAAATTTCTCTTAGGTGGCAACATATCCGGAGAATAATCAGCCGTATTTGGTGTTGCCTGTGCTACAACATTTCTAACTTCTTCCGACGTTGGAGCCGTGGGGGTTGTTGTAGTTGGTGTTACCGGCATAACCGGTGGGGTTGGTAAATTGTTTTCCATAGTACTTTTCCTTTCTTCTAATGCTTGTTTTCGAGCTTTCTCAAACTCCTCGACTGTAGGTAGCCTAACTCGTTTAGATCTAACAAGCTCAATACATTTTTTATACGATTCTGCCTCAGGAGAGCCTTTCGGAACTAATCCATTTGGCCCATAATCAAAATGCTCAAATACTTTTTTGACATTGTTGAGTTTGACCACATCCTGGTCAAACTCTCCTCGTTTTTTCGTTAATATTGCAACTGGGTCAAATCCGTCATCGTGTGATTTAACACTAATTGCATCAAACAATGGGTCCGATTGGTCCATTACCTTTAAAGTACGTACGTAACGCTCTCCCAATTTAGCCATCCGCTGTTCAGACGTTTCCTTTTTTATAACCCACACTTTTTTACCATCAGAAAGTGTTTCAATTGATACCAAGTTGTTATCCGAAACCGTAGTTCGTTTAGGATCAGATTGTTCAGCGTGTGCGGGTAATTGATTTTGTGAACCCAAATTTCTAAGTTGCTGCAATGCAGTACCAACATCGATTGATTCATCCATGGTTGCATTTGTTAACTGGTCGAACCTCAATAGTTTTCACCTCCATTTATGCGACTACACTGAGAACATCGCTCATGAAACCATAGTTGAAATGAACCCTATCGTCGACCTTTTTTAATACAATAGCAAGAGAATCGGCTTCTCGCGTATCAGGCATTTTCAAATTGATAGCTATAACAAGAAGATCCCCATCAGGAGTCCTGGTACTATTTATTGAAACGCCGTCAATATATAACGTGGTAAATGTATCACCACATGTTTGTCTTAATGCAGTCAAGATTTCATCAGTATTAATAGAATCGTATGTCTTATACATGTACTGCATTATATTTACTCCATTTAATGGATTAACTGGAGAATTTCCCGGTACCATGAACAGTGCGTTGATTACAGTATTCGCTATAGTCTCCTTTGTATTCAATAAGACCGGTCGTTTGTACTTATCAAAGTCAAACGTTATTTCTCGTCCTTGCATGTATTCACCTCCTCGGAATAATGAATCCAAGTTATTTATTTGTGTCTAATTTAAAACTCTATACCCTTTATTTCCTATTATAAAATCAGCTTTAACAAACCCATAAGACTTATTTAGAAAGGACGTGGAATAATGAGTGTACAAAAAATCAAACCCAAACGAAAAGTACACTGTCAATTGTGTGACAAAGTATTTGTAGATAAATACAGTCTGATTAATCATATAGCAAGCAAACACACAGACCAAATTCCTGGTGGTTGGAGTGCAGCCCGGTATGAATGCTACCTCAGAACTGGAAAAGTTGAGGGAAAGTGTATTTATTGTGGGAACCCTACTGGGTTTAACGAAAAGACTGGAAAGTATTTTAGAATATGTAAGAGTGTAAAATGTAGAGAAAAGGCAAGCTCAATTGCGGACAAAAACATGATTGGAAAGTATGGAAAAACGACATTGTTAAACGACCCCGATCAACAAAGAAAAATGGTCTATTCCCGTAAAAACAGCGGTACGTATACATTTACTGACGATGATAACAGAACTAAATACGAAGTAATGTATGATAGTTCTTATGGGTTAGACTTTTTAGAAATGCTCGACAACTTCCTTAATTTTAGTGGCCAGGATATACTTGGACCATCTCCCCATACATACTATTATACGTATGAAGGGAAGGCCCATTTCTATATACCAGATTTCTATATACCATCTTTGAGTATGGAAATAGAAATTAAGGATGGAGGAAATAACCCTAACAATCATCCAAAGATACAGGCAGTAGATAAAAAGAAGGAGGAATTAAAGGATGAGGTAATGAATTCCATTAGTAGTATTAACTACATTAAAGTGGTTAATAAAGAATATGCACCATTCTATGCACTACTATCTGCTCTTAAAGAACGAGATATTGTCTATGTCCCTAAGTGGGATACGTTGGACAATAAAGAAATTATAACAGAAGGAATCGAAGAGGTAGTTGACGTATTACCGGACCCGAAGATATTTGGAAAATCAATCCCACCTATGAAAATATTAAAACAATCTGTGATGCTCTTTGATCCAGCCGTCAACTACAAGGAATTGGCAGATGATTTATACGCTGACGCCAGGGCCTGCAAAAAAAGAGAATCTTTGGTACAGATAGACTCAAAGACAAGACAAGTCCAGACATATCTTGCCAAAGTAGCTAATTCGGATAACGAGAGTGCTGCATATGAAGCAAGAAGGACATCCAGATATATCTCATCAAAAATACTTCCTTATATAGAGAAAAAGGCCAATGAGATGGATAGAAATAACGCAATCAAACCCAGGCAAAAACACATTGTTGAGAATTGTCAGATGTGGGTATATGGCCAAGTTCTTGAATCGTCTGCTTACAGTGACAATCAGAGAATACCAATATATGTGGTATTATTCAACACTGGAACAATACCTGGTAACCTAATTAGAAAAGTTGTACATGAGCCATATTCCCATGCAACCATAGCAACCGACCCATCATTAAGGAATTTATTTAGTTTCAATTTTGGGGGTCGTGGATTCGTCATTGAAGATATCCTTGGTGGGTGGTATGCTAAGCATACTGACGAAATAACATATTCCATATATGCATACATGGCAACTCCCAATGAATACACATTGTTTGCAAACACAATCGAAATGTTTAAAAACAATATGGAGAAGTTCAAATATGATGTAAGTGGATTGATTCGATTCTTTAGTAAACACAAAACACTGAATGACGATTCAATGGTGTGTTCGGAATTTGTTGCTTGTGTACTTAAGGCAATCAATCCATCAATCATCACAAAAGAAATAAACCAGTATACACCAACAGGGTTAGCTAAATTAAAACAACTAGTATTTATCCAGAAAGGCACATTGAAGAATTTTTCTACGGCAAAACTCGTAGAACGAACAAATCAACGATTAAAGGAGGTAGGTTATAACTTATGGACTTCAGACAGAAAATAGGAAAATTGATGGACCCGTATCCAAATAAAGAAATACATCCTATGATAGAATTTGTGGATTTGATTAGATCAAATGATATCGATGTTACAACCGATGATGCAACGCGATTATCTTGTAAAACCATAGCGTCGGCTCTTGGGAAACTTGACGATTCGGATAACCTTGATGATGACATTCAATCATTATATGATAAATTACATCAGATATCTGCTAAATTACCATCACTCAATTGTATTGTCAAAGGTGCAGAACTTATACTTGAAAAATATGCTAACCTAATTGGTGTAAAATTAAAACTCGAAAACAATAATATTAATATGGCAGACATCGATGCTGCGGTAATTGCGTTGAAAAAACCTAATGCAGTCCAGGGTAATTTATTGGTAACCGAGTTGTACAACACTGGACTTCTTACGGAAAATGATATGAGTAAGTACTTGTCAGACCAAAAATCAGAAGTAACTAAAACGGCACGCCTCTTGATAGAGACATTCCAGGGCGAGCCCCTAGTTGATAACAATAGAGGTGCTCGAAGCTTACTTGTTCCTACTGATATAGGTATCATGGAAGACCGAATACTTGAGTTTGGAGCACATCTACTCAATGGAAAGCCAACATCTTCATCGGAAGCTTTTCAAGTACTTGCGTGGATGAATCCAAATACGGAGCAGGTCTTCTCAGATTTTGGACATGGTAATTATACAGATAATGCATTTAATGCAGCATTCTGTAAATTCATGTACCTGCTGATAAGTGGTATATTAGTTCAACGCAATCCTTCAATAGAGAAAACGCCTTATTTAAAATACCTCCAGAGTGGTTTCACGATTTTTGCAGGCTGCAATTATAAATTTGGCAGCCTTATAACATTGGTTATAACTGAAATCATTGGTTGTATTGAGATGGAGGTATTTAACAAGATTGGAAATATGACAAGGGGCCTGATTGAATCGCTCCTTAAAGAATATGGGAGTTTAGGTCTGAGTCCTAATGATGGAAACCATTCCAATTTCCGTATGTTGTTTACTGGCTGGCTTGAATCTGTCGTGGATTTAGATGTTTTTCCGACGGCGTGTTGGGACTATATCAGAGACTATGCTAGTATGACACCCGGATTTTTCTTATGTTTATCCATTGCATGGGATACTGTAGCAACGAAATGTAGTGATGCTGTGACTAGTACGTTTCACGTAAGCGATAATCTGGAAAGTGTCGTAGCCGTTAACACAGAAAGTTTTAGCTCCCTGGTCAATCGACTTCAGGTTGAGCTTGACGCATCTGTTGCAGTGCAAAACGAACTTCCGAGTAAGATTAATCGTGTTATTCGGGAAAATCACAATGCACTCTTAACTGCATCTGTACGGAAAGACCCAGCAATATTTAAATCCGTTGTCTTGGAGCAAGGTTTCTTAGGTCATATAGGAACTCAAGAAGCTAATATGGCAAACGCCGATTGGACAATGTATTCTAAGAGACTAGCTATTGACGGTTATACCAAAGACGACATTGGAAATATCGTTAAAGGACTCTTATCTCGATTGTGAGATATCTAAAAAGACTTATACATCTATATTATTGAAATGACTTAGTGGCAAAGGCATAAGGGTATAATAAAATCTTATGCCTTTGCCACTTTTATCATTTATACAAATTAAAGGAGGACATTTACAAATGAACCACAGAAAATCTATTTTGAAAACTGAAAAGGGAATGAAGTTTGCTGCGGTGATTGTGACACTTATGATGGCATTTATAATCACGATTCCGCGTAGTAGTAATGCTGAAGAGCTGATAGTGGAACCTTTGATCAAAAGTAAGGTAGAGGTATCATCTTCCATCGATGACACAGTACATACCATAACTGTTGCAGACAGAAATGAATTGGCTAATATAAACAACCCCACTATTGATAAATCCGTTGAACGGGGTGCACAAGAAGCTCTTATCAATCAGTATCAAGAGGAGCAATACCGACTATATGTTAACCAAATACAATGTGACCCTTCAAATGTGTCAAAAATCACAAATCTTAAATTAGAAGATATGCATTTACTCACAGAAGGTACCTGGTGGTCTGGGTATGAGGAATCACTATATTATTTGGAACAACGATACGGTATCAATGCGATATTTGCAATGGCTGTATCTTCATTGGAATCTGGAGGAGGGACATCGGCATTAGCGAGGCAAAGTAATAACTATTATGGTTTAATGACCGGAAATAAGTACGCATCCAGATTTGAGTGCACCATGTATTTCGGAGATTTAATGAATAGAAAATATGTGGGCAACAGTAAAATTAGTGTGTATTCAATCGGGCCAAAATACTGTCCACCTAATAGGCAATGGGAAGTATACATGGACAACTACATGAGAACACATTACTCAATACTTAAATCTCGAATCAATGAACGAGGTCTGACTGAAGTATAATCTAATATATAATTAATGGATCACTAACAGTTGATTAAATCGTTCAAGATTTAAGATATATATTATTTTAGCGCTATATAGCAATTAAACATTTTAAACTAAGGAGGTTGACGTCAACATGAACGACAACAACGACAAGAAAAAGAGTACATTTAAGATTCCATCACCAGACGAATTGCAAATGGAAATTGACAAGGACCCAATTGTAAGAATGGCACATATCGGAAGTGTGTGGTCAGTGAGCCTGAGTGAAATCAGTAAGCAGGTGACAGAGGTCATTGCGACGATGGGACTTCCAGAAATCGTCGAAGTCTTCTTTGACCCCGATTTAGACCAGAGAACTTACCAGCTCACGCAGAACACCACTTGCTATGCTATTTTCGACACAAGGGCCGGAGTTGAAGGCAGTAGAAATATCTGGATTCCTGGTACAGATGTTACAATGCGTGGTAATGTAAGAATGGCAGTGGATGTAACAGGCCACTCTGGATATGGCGGCCGTTATGCCACTAGTACCAAATTCAAGAAAATCATGGCTCAGTTTGCAAAAGATTCATCGTTGATTGACGACCAGAGCATCAATGAATGTGACGACGAGGGTAAGCGGCTGCTTAACATCAAGGTCAACGAATTCGCTTCAAGGCCAACAGTCGCCACTGTGGAATTAGACCCACAAAGAATATTCCAGGTAGCATTGAATGTTGAATCTGATTACATGAATTTCTCTGTCATCAAGGCTTATCCCGACAGAAACGATATAACACTCATGCTGCTGAAGTATGTGGATACTTCCAACGCGAACCGTTATAGTCGGAATCGCAGTAATATTAACATGAACGACGTTCGCGCAAGTCTTGCCCGGAATAACCAGAGAAGAAACAATCCGAATTATGTCGGCGGATACCGTAACCAGAATAACGGTGGCGGTTATCAGAATCAGAGAGGCGGCCGTAGAAGTTTCTAAGTTGCTTCTCATAGGATATGGAAGTAGTGTCTTCGGATGCTGCTTCCATATCTTAATTAAAATTTAGAAAGGAATTGTTTTTTTATGAGTAAGAAAGATAATATTCAATATGAGATAACAGAGGTACTTGGGATAGTATCTCCCACGGAGGATTTAAAAACAAGATTTGCAAAAGGGGTGATTAAAAGCCTTTGGAACAACAATGGTACCATGGAAGAAGGTCTCGATATTCGGAGATTTGATGAAGTGACCAAACATGCTTTTGGAGGAATTAGACTAACTCTGGAAGAAGCTCACAAGGTGTGTGATATATTACTCGAACAAGGATATGGTTCAACCGAAGTTATAAAACAAGCATATGAGAAACGTTTGGAGTTACACGGAGGGAAAGTAAGCGTTGGAACAGAGAATGTTTGATGAGGATACAGTTCAGTGCATAAAACAAAAACATCTGTATATATGATGTAATGCAATCTCTCTATAGCGAAATTCGATTGCATACACAGTTAATTGACAAATGTGAGAGTGTGTTGTGGGCTCGTTCGCATAAGAGTGATTATTTTCCCAATCAGATTTACCAAAAACCCCGGATTTAGAAATGCGGAAATGATAAATGCACATAGACAAGGAGATACTTATGGTAATTGGAGTAACTGGGCATAGACCAAAAAGATTAGATAAAACTAGATATGGTTATGATTTAACAAGTCCAGGATGGGTTGAATTAAGGGCTAAATTTAAAGATATCCTAATTGAAAACAATTGTACTGAAGCGATATCTGGTATGGCATTGGGGGTAGACATGGATTATTGTATCGCTGTATTAGAACTAAGACAAGCTGGATATAATATTAAATTGCATTGTGCAGTACCATTTATCAACCAAGATGCAGCATGGCCAAATCAAAAGGATAAAGATTTATTTAGAAAAATCCTCAGCGTTGCAGATATTGTACATGAAGCTCCTGTTCCGTATAGCCCATTTGCAATGCATCAGCGTAATATGTACATTGTAGACCATTCGGATAAACTACTGGCTGTATGGAACGGTGATATGTCTGGTGGGACACATGACTGCATAGAATACGCTAAGAGAAGGCAGAAAAATATTGTATACATTACACCCTAGTAACACATAACAAAAGAAGGAATTGATATATGAATAGTTTCGTAGAACCAATCTTTAACATGTATAAAATCAAGTTCGATAAACTTGATTCATTTAATCTATTTAAAAAAGACATTGATAGAGTTGTGATATACATTAATCTGGAAGCTGTGTTTAGAACATTGCTAACGCCCAGGATAGATAACCAGTTGAGAGGGTCTGGTTATTTAAAAGATTTGATGAAGCTTGATTTCATCAGTAATATCATCAATCTCGGACAGCACTATCGACTATACTGTGCAAAGAATAAAAAATCATCCAGAATAGTTTTATACTGGAACTATCCCAGATCAACGTATAAAAATAGACAGTGGTTACCAAAGTATCGTGAGGATTATGACAAGAAAATGTTTCGTAATGATTCCTGTCCTTTCATGTGTGGTGCACTGGATGAAATACATGATTTATTGACAACCACCGTGCAATATATCAATGAAGTGTATGTTGTCGATGGTGGTGTTGCAGAATCTTCTCTTGTTCCACATATACTGACAAACGAAGTTTATCTCAGGGACAACGTGGATACTCAATATATATTGGTATCCAAATCCATATATGATTACCAATATACTCAATATGGGTATGATGTGCTGTTACCAGCAAGGGATATGTCTGTTAAATTAACATTAGATAATCTAGTTGACCACATGAAAACATATACACCTATTAAAAATCCATTGGTAATTCCATTTGAACAGATTCCTACAGTGTTATCTGTTTTGGGAGACCAACATAGGACAATTCCAAAGATAGATGGATATGGGTTGTCTGGTATAGTTAAACAGATTAGAAAATCAATAGATTCTGTGATCATAGCTCCTACAACTCAGTCAATTGAAATATTGCGTGAGATACTGGAACCAGGCCACAGAAACATCTTTTCACAGAATTACAGATGTATCAATATCGATTATCAGTATAGGGATTTAACACCGATTGATATCAATCATATAGTATCACAATTAACTGATAAGTATGATGACGACAAAGTAAAGGAATTTAATGAGGCAATATTTGAACAATGCCCATTGATGATAATATCGTCTAAGACGGAACAAATCCGTAATAGCGAAAGATTTCATTATGATGTAAAGAGTGTCTTCCGTTAGGCGGACGCTCTTTTTTTGTTTATGTAGGAGGATATAATGAGAATATCAAGTTCATTAAACAGCCCATATAATGATTCAGATTGGCAACTGTATGAGTATTTTATAGATGTGACAATATGCATCCCGGAACATGAAGATTATCGATTGAATCAGTTGCAGATAGAAGGAATGTATATTGAAAAGGATTTTGACAATGACCATTTACCAGTACTATTGTTGGATGTGGCCATTTCTGTTTTATTAGAACAAGAAATAAAAGAAAATGCTTCCGATGTTACATTTATACTCAACGTAACAGGATATATCAAAGATATTGATAATCCAGATATTCCAAATGACCAAAAATTAGTTATGTCTGGTGTATATACACCGTTGATCGTAAATACTACTCCGGACAATAATAGTTTCATTAGGAAAAAAATACGGGCAACCAACGAAGCCGATGATAATGATTTTATGTTGGAAGACTTAACTAACAAGGTCACATATATTTTATACAAAAAAGACATGGCAACATCCGTTAGGACCATAGTAAATAATGTACTGCCAAACGTCGATTTGACTACCGCCATATCGTATTTATTGACAAGAGCTGGTGTAAAGAAAGTTGTTATGTCTAATCTGGATAACACTGAAATTATACCAGAATTGTTGTTGTTGCCAATACCAATGCTATCAGAATTGATATACCTTAATAATTACTATGGGTTACATAAGGAAGGTACACAGATATTTGCAGATTTTGATACTCTGTACATTAATCGGATGAGTGGAAAATGTACGGCATGGGAAGATAATGAACCCACACAGGTTACGTTTTTTATAGGGGATGGCCGTAGCGGTGAAAGTTTAGCTAAGGGTATCATTGTTGAAGATAACGTTGTGTTTATCAATGTTGAAAAAGATGCTTACGAATTATCAGATAAGACAATGGCAACAGACCAAACGATTGCCAACAATACAATACTTATTAATGAGAATAACGCAACATTTTCGACCATAGATACAGGAGGGGAGTTTGCCGCTGTCAAATCTACAGTGGGACATAACCAGTACCTTGAATCCATAATTCAAATCAGACAAAAAGAAAATGCATGTTCCATTACATTAATGGTAAACAACATCGACATATCTGTATTGACCCCAAACAAACAATACAACTTCATTACTACTAATACGGAAATTATTGATAATGTAAAGGGGTCATATCGATTGTGTGTGGCTGGCACCACTCTTATCAGAGAAGCAACACATTATTATCCAAGTACATTCATGGTTCTCAAACGTATACCGGAAGAATAAAATTATATGGGTGATATAGAATGTATTCTATATCACCCATATAACTATTTTTTCTGTGTAACAGTGGTTACATCATCGGTTTTTGTACCGACTTTGTTATCGGTCATCGCATCATAACCAATATATTTACCATCTTTGAACCTAGGCAAATGTCTCTTATCTGCACAATTGGTAATTATACCAACATATACAATGTACCTTTCTTCTAATACAGTAATATACGATGAAACTACTTTTTGGGCAAATCGTATACCGGTCTTATAGTAGTTTGCCAGCGTGTTGTCACCTGTCTTGGTCTGTCCTTGCGTTTTGATGTCGTCATTGGATTTGTCCACCACTTTAGTAGGGGACTTCCCAGCTTTCTTTTCAGCCGCAACACCGTCAGCTCGTATCTTGGCAGCCGCAGTTGTTGGTTTCTCTGATAATAAGGGGTTATCATCAACCTCCAATAAAAACATATCAGATTCCATCACGGTGCGTCCAAGTAAACCCAAATGAGAATCAGCATTCAAGTGCTCAGCAACCGGCACGGATAATGATTTAGCCGTAGATGACAATGTCTGTGTACTCTTAGCCAATCTATCGTATGTCGACAGATACTTGAACATCGATGGAATTTTACTCTTGAGGTTATTCCCACCTATAGTGACCTTGGACACTTTAACAGAATCTTTTTCTCCAACTCTAAAAAGATTTTTCAATTTAGTATCCAAATCTTTATCCGCTGCCAATTCTTCTATCTTGATTGCTTTAACATATGGTGCTGCCCATGGGCAAGCCGATGTATCAATTGGTTTTGTTACCACTGTTTTCATCAACCTAGATATTCTCTGAACCTCAGCGGCAGATGGAGTTACTTTCCAATACTCCATGACCTCCAATGATTTATGGGCTGCATTAGTAGTAACTGCGTCGATGACTGCTTGATCATTGAACCAAGGTTCATATTTTTGATACATGTCAATCGCCTTCTTTTGGAACATCCCAATGATATTTCCAATTAAAGTCTTAAACGTTTCCACAATCTTATCACCAACTGCTTCCATGACAGTGTCGGAAATCATCCCATTTTCTATGCACGTAATAGCCCAGTTGGCTTCTTCCGAAATCGCCTTTTTACATTCTTCAATATATGTGTCATGGAGTACATAGTCCACTTGTTCCATCATATCGGTATAATCTATCGAGCATTCTGATACAGTATTATCCTTAGGGCTCCTAATAGCTTTACCGAGTATACGACGATTTTGGATAACCATGTCCTTTAGAGCGTTTGCTCTTTCAGTCACCGCAATGTTTATGATGGTAGATAATACTCTTGTTTCATTGTATTTAATTGTCAACAGCTGACTAACTTTCTTCATGGTATCGTCATCATGGTCAACAGGTGCATTCTTTGTACTCATTCCATTATCGCTACCAACATCAATAGTCCGAGTTCCAATCATCCGTTCAGAATTTTTATAAATAATATCTGCTTTCCTATCAAAAAACATTTCTGCTTTCGATAAAAGTGCGATAATTGTATCTCTATCCTTGATAGCAGCGTTTCTCATTTTAACGAGTTTATCAACATCGTCAAGAATTGATTTGATTGTGGATGACGTAACATGTATGTCCACAGGGTCCTTACTCCCCCTATAAAATTTCCTAACCTCATCGATATAGTCATCTTTAGATATTGCACCACCCATACCAATAACTCTCGCTCGAATTTCGTTTAGGTTAGTATCCGAAGAAAACTCGATACCTGCCTTCACAATATCACTCAGGGATGAATTTTTAATATCGCCAATGACCGTGTTGTATGTGGCCACAAGTTTATTAAAATCACTCATGTTAATATCCTTAGATGACATTACATTGAAATTATATCCCGCGATTTTGAAATCGCAATCTGCTTTAAGCAAATCGTCTTTATATTCCTTGGCAAATTTTTCAAGTGTCATGGAATACGATCTGAGTGACCTAAGGAAACTCACAAAGAAATCTTTGATTCTCGCAATTAACATCTTTACTGCATTACCCATTGTCTTTAATGCATCTGTAAACCCTTCAGTCACAAATTCTTGATTTCCTGTCAGATTACACATATATTCTGCCCTAACGGAATTCTCATATATATGATGTGAGAATTCCTCAAAACAATAAATGTCGGCTAACATTGACGCATTGTCAAGCCCTTCTAGCAATAATTCGTCCATATAATGCCCTCCTTCCCGAAAATAAATAAGAGGGCAGGGTCCATTGGCCCTTGCCCTCTTGGGATATTTAATTTACAGATTTAACCAAGCCATTGCTTCGCTGACAGCATCATCGTCACAACCACAATTTTTGCCTTCTTTAACAAGGCCGATGTCATCAGTATCACCGTCCGGCTCATCTGCGCCATCAATGGAAGCCTCTTCGACATCAACATCATCGAAGTCCATGTCAATATCATCTACCTCGTCACCCTCAAATGCTACACCTTCGCTGACCTTCTTGTTCTTGCCGAAGTTAAGGAACATCTTCAGTACAGCCAGGTAATTTCTGTACATTTCCCTGTACATGGAAATTTTTGCATCACATGGTGCCTTGTAAGCATTCATAAGAGCAGACAGATAAGTAGATACCAGGGATGCCCTCTGGTAAGTGTTGGTCTCGGCCTTGGTTTCAGCCTTTGTCTTAGCAATCTTATCCAGCTTGCTGATAATCAATTTAACATTGTTCTCGAAAGATGCCTTATCCTGCTGAACAGACTTGATGTCATTCTTGGCCTTACTCACCATATCAAGCATTGTTGCAACGTTGCTGCCGGTTAAAGTAATCTTAGTTCTCTCGTTAGCATCTCCTCTGTACACATCCTTGATATGAGATTTCAGTTCAGACACAGAAGAACTTCCGGAGTGGATTCTTTTAACAACATCCTCGACAACCTCAGTCGGGGTTTTCTTGTCACCCTTGCCAAGCTTCTTAATCAGCTCTTCTCTATCAATGTCACTGGCAGCCTTAACTACCATGTCGCCGAGATATCTGCTAACCTCTTTGGCAATAGTTTCAAGTGCACTCTTAACGACAGAATCACCTTTGGCCTTATTGTACTTGTATCCTTTATAAGAATACTCGTTGACAGTCTTGGCCTTGTCCTTAATGTCTTTGCCATACTGGGAGACAAACTTGTCACCACTTAAGAACATAGACTTGAAGAATGTGATTACCTTATCAAAGAATGCCCTAACACCGGCAAGGAATTTCACCCAGGCTGCCTTCAGCTTAGTTACGCCGGTTGCGATGATGCTTTCCATGAGAACATTTGCATCAGCACCCTCTGTGATTACCTTACAGGTGCCAACAATATCGGCCGTAAGATAAGTTTCGTTGATAGCATAGATTTCGGATGTTAAATTCACAACTGCTTCGGTGAGGAAATCGTCACCAATGTAACCAAATCCCTCCTGAATGGCAGAAGTATCATAATCAAGTGCAGAACTTGTCTGCAATAATGTTGAGACTAAAGACATTATTTAAACCTCCTTTACAGTTTTTATGTCCTGGTATTTTTATATTATTTCTGCTTATACCTAAGAGCAGCGGTAATTACCTTTCTGTATGTCTTAATCATTTCATAAATAGCTGTGGTCTGAGCATTGATGCTTGCATTCTGAACATTCTGCATCTTTTTGATAGATGCGGTAAGAGATTTATAGACAGCTACTGCATTGGTGTATGTCTTATCGTCCGCTGCATTTTCAGCCTGCTCGATCTTTTTAATTGCATCACTGTATACCTTATCGAGCTTATTACTAAGCTCAGAATATATCTTGAGATAGTTAGGTGCGTCTTTCAGACCCTTGATGATTTCCTTGATGTTGACACGTCTCTTGTCTGGCGCATCCCCATACTTGGCACCGCCGCGACAAGCAGACCAAAATACCTCTGAGATCTTGGACTCATCATCGATACCAAAGTCGTCCTTCATAAACTCTTTAACCTTCTTATCATATGCCTTGATGGCATCGTCCCTGGAGTTGTCCCTCATGTCATTGTACTTAGCCTCCACGTTATCGACCATCCATGCTCTGCCGGTGAACTCTTTCACATGGTCTTCAGCCTGCTTAATCAGACTTTCCATGGTCTTGATACCATCATCCTTAGACCTCTTCTGAAGTTTGTCAAAGGTATAGTTGTATACCGGATAGGTAAAATCATTCATCTTGAGAGTTTTTAAGTCAGCCTCATATGTCTTAAGAAAATCTGCTGTGTTGCTGAAAATGGAAGAAAGGTATCTTTTGATGTTATAGTAGAAGACTTTTACTTTTTCCCATAGCTTCTTGAGAACCTCTTTAATCTTACCGAAGGCTGCCTTTGTTTTTTCTTTAATTGTACTACCGATCCCTTCCAGGACTTCCTCAGATGCCCCTTCCTGAACGGTCATGTACTGTCTGATTTCAAGCTCTTCCATGTCATAGAATCCCTCGCAGAAAATCTCATGAAGGTCTGCGGCAGACTCCATTGCAATAAGAGCTGCACCGTCATCATATGTGTACTTTGAAAGCATTTCGGGGGATACCTTAGGCGTACCACCACCCATGCTTGTTTCCAGTAAAATGGATGCTAACATTTAGCGTTACCTCCTTTATTTATTTTTACATTGGTTTAAATGATTTGGACTCCCAAACCATTCATTTTGTTGTCGGATATCGTCTTCTCCATCTCTTTCAGGGTAAAAAGACTGTCGTCCTTATGTAACTCCTTCTTCATGATGTCTTCGCTATCCGATGCTTTGATTGCTAGTTTGTCGGCTGCACGCCGAAGTTTAAGAATCACTCTCTCTTGTTTTTTGATAATCTCTCTCTTTTCAGACGATGAACGAGCTTTGGAATTTTCTACTGCAAGTTTATGCATCTCCAGAAATTGCGCTTGCACTTCCAAATACTCAGATAATGAATTTTTGTTTAAGTAATACCAGTATATTAACTGGCGTGTGACTGGAATGGCTACTACCAATGCTGTAACCACTACTCCTGTGATTGCAATAGCTCCAGTTCCAATAAAGCTACTTTTCTGTTCACGAATAGTATAGTTAATCACATCGTCCATTGTGCCATCCTTACACATAACATTGAACTTTCTTAAGTTGTCAAGGGCAACCATACCCCTGTTTTTGTCGAACTTTACGTTCGGTGTGTATTTTTCCTGATTAGGACCAATGATGTAGTCCAGATAGGAAGCAATTAGCATCGACGTAGTATCGATAATTGCCATTACCGTTGTGTTATAAAGAATGATGATATATTCCTGGTTGGTTTTAAAACCATACTCGAAACTTGGCTTCATCCGAATGACATTGTTGATTGCCGTGTCAACATCGTTTACGGCAGGTTCGTAAATGCCATTCATGTTAAATAATTCCTTGAGAACATCAAGAGACTCTTTCGTAGTAGTGTAATATTTAGATGATATAATATCACCCTTGCTCTTTGGGATATCTCCAAAATCACAGTGTTTTCTCTCAAGAGTTGTCTGATATAATTTCTGTACCGTGGCACCATTCAGCTGATGAATGTCATCCTTTTGCATGGCGCGCATGTATTTTCTATCCTGAGGAGTCGATGCTTCCATGACGACGGAAGAGACCGCAACAGGACGAACTACCCGATGTATCATACTATACGCTCCTTCCCATGGCTTTCATCATCTCTTTGAACTTCTTATCCTCCCTGGTCTCTTCTTTCTGAAGAGTGTTAAGGGTAAGGGTCTCCGCCTGAGTAAACCCATCAAGATTGATGTCAACACGATTAGTTGCAGGATTCACAATTACAAATCCGAGTAAATAATAGTTCTCCATAAGATTGTCTAATAACATAGGAGATTTTTCTACATCATAGCCGTATGATTTGGCCAGCAATTCCATACAGTCTTTTGAAACCACAACGGTCATGATTGGAGTTGGTGCATTTTTACCAATCTTGGCTAAAATCTTAGCCATTTCCTTACGCTTTTCGGATGCTATAAACCAGCCTTTGTTTTTACTGGAAAGATTCTTGGCATCCCATTTCTGCTGGTCCATGGCAAAAATAAAGTCCTTGAAAAACCTCGTTTCCCCAGTCGTCCACTTGACAAATTCAAAAAAATGATTGCCTTTATTAATGCCCCTGGCTAAGTTTTCCACCATCGCATCTGCAACCACGGGGTGTAATGTAACCTTAACTCCAAGAACAAAATCAATTGGGTCAGGAAGTTCCTCATCTCCATCTACAGAAGTGGGATACACTCTGATGTGAAGCATTGTTGACACCAAGTCATTAGCCTTCTTAAAATCGGTATCCATTAAATGATTGAGCATGGCACCACTTCCACCACGACTTCTTCCAAGATTAGATGGAATGTTGACGATGTTGTTATTGTTATTGGTTGAACCAGTTACTTTAATAGAACTACTATCCGGCTTTACAGTAACTGGAGCGTTTACTGTTACATTTGGTTCAAAGTACACTCCGCCAGGACCAGAAGTTCCACGTCGAGTATCTCTCTGTGATCTTTCCCCATCGTTAGTATACTTTGGGTCAATGTGTGACACACCACCAGGACCACCACTAAAAACAGTCTTGGTTTCAAAAAAAGGTTTGACCTTACCAATATCATTGAGTACCGTGGGATTTGTCATTTCTTCAACAACAAAATTCCATCTTGACCCATCTTTATTGGCAACTGCCGAATTAACTCCTTCGTAGATATGCCATACTGTATTTGCAGCAGCCTCTTCAACCAATGAATAATCAATATCATACTTGTCGCAAATACGGTCAAACTGAGTAGATTCCAGTTTTGCCGCTTGTGACGCCAATGCACCGATGGCAGCCTTAGAACCGGTGTCATTAGAACCTTTGACTCTCATATTCTGGTGGAACTTCTTAACGAAATCAGCCGCACTAAGTTCCCCATTGTTAATGGCCATATATGGATTCATTGTCAGTGTAGTCAATACAAACGTTGAATACCTTCTCTCAAGAGCACGCCCAATGGTAATGGCATCTTCCAACGGGATGGAATCATCTACAATGGCCGGAAAATAACAAGTACCATCTAATGCCCTTGATGCGATGGAGCGACGTCTGGAGCGTTCACTGGACAATGTTGTAAACCCTTGTTTAGCTTCGTTTTTAAGCTCGGCAAAGGCATCAATTAAGTCTCTAAATTCACCCATTATATTTTTCATCTCCTTTCTTATAATAGTTAAAATAATGTTAAATACAAAAAATAAGAAAGGTGAGAGTGGGGCCGAGATAATCTGCTAGAAATATAATCCTAGCAGTATACCGCTACAACATCAATCATTATAGATAAAATAAAATTTTAATCTCCAAAAAGTTTCATAATACCAGACACGAAATTTCCAACAGTGGAAAGGTCTGGATTGTTGTTTGTCCTAGAGGAACTGGTTTCCTGCTTATGGGTTGACGTGGTAACCACGTTAGAACAGGTATTTGTACTACCTTCAACCACAATAGTCATTCCATGTGTCCCCTTGTGTTTCTTATGCTTCTTACTTGTGTTTGTCTTGATGTTGCTCATGGGTTGGTTCTCCCTTTCTTATCTAGTACTTGAATCAAGATGCTTTTACATCCCAACTCATCATTATAATATATAGATATATTAATTATTAATTATAGGGTATTAAAATGACGTTCTGGAACACTACATTAATTGGATGAAAGGAGGCAAGAACATATAATGATGTACAAAGTACAGGTGTTACCTGTAGTTGAACAACTTGCATTTAGGTCCAGCTATAGTACGACATCGCCTATAAAAGGTCATTATAAAAAAGGGGAAGCCTTTATTGTAGATGAGCAGGAAGTGGACCAAGACAATAATATATGGCTAAGAAATGTCGACAACCACATGTGGTGTATATTCAAAAGCCGAACATCCACCAACCTTAAAATCGTATCGAAAATCGACAATACGCCTGTTGTACTTGCAGCGACAAATGATACGACAGAATCAACGACAACCGTTTCTTATGATGCATACGGTGGATCGGACGCGGTATCATATAGTTCACATGAAACGGCATTTGCTGGTTTAAATAACACAAAACAGGCAGTGGTGCCATCAAATAAATTAAATTGGAACAATGCAGTTATTGAGCAAAACAGTAACGGGTATCCAACTGTAAAAGCTACTAAAGCAAACGGTAATTATGCATATGATTACACTATGAGCATGACGGATATCGATATTCAAATGGATGTTGTTCGTAAGAATTTAAACATACCATCACTATATACACCGATACAATTGAATAGATTGATGCATACTCAATTCAACAGATACAAAATTGCTTATCCGGATTATGAACGAGGACCTCTATTACCTTACGTATTCTTTACCCGTCCTGATTTGAATATATATGGGACCGGTGGTGGTATACTTAAGCAATATAAGGCCAACCCTCAATTACTGTATCTTATACAAACTAATCCACAGACAGCCAAGTCACTCACATTGGCATACACATCAGAACACCAGTTCAATCCATTGCTAAGCAATAGGGTGGGTTCATTGGATGTACAGGATGAGGTGCTTGATACTGTGGAAACTGGTGAAACTTTTACTGGTTACAAGTCCCAATATTCCAAACATGGAATACGGTCACTCACAACAGGGCAATTGTCGATAAAGTTCCCAGAATCGTACAATATGGCATTAACCGTATTGCATCAAATCTGGTGTGGTTATCAGGCTGCTGTGTATAGGGGCCAACTAGACCCATTGGAAGAGTATATGGGGAATCGTATACTGGACTATGCATGTGACATATACTATTTTTTAACAGATAGAGATGGGGTAATAAGATACTGGACAAAATACTATGGTTGTTTCCCATCTAATGTTAACAAAAGTATACTCTCATATGATACTGGCACACTGGTACAATTTCCAGAAATGAACATCACTTACAATTATATCCATAAAGAAGATTTATCTCCCGATACCATAAGTGAGTTTAACGAGAACGCCAATGTTTCTAGTGGGTCTAAGACATTGTACGCCAAAGACCACGATGATAATCTTGGGCACTATGGACCAACCTGGACGGGTCCACCATTCATTCAAGAAGTATATATGGAAGAGGGAGAATCTACCAAGATACGACGATTTATATTAAGATTTAGAAAATCATCGGCAGATTTATTGGTTGACTCTGCTGTCAGAACAATGAATACATCTGTATCAACACAGCAATCATCATAAAAAAGGAGGAAATAATACGTGGCAAGAGACTACACATCAATATACAACATACAGGATTTTATCTTGAGCGACGTGGCACCGAAATACTTTGAAGTATCGGATGTATCTTTACTCAAGATAGGATTGTTTGGTATGATCACCGATGTGCTTGGGTCATCATTAGAAGACCAGTTTGAAGCTGTTGGTAAATATCTGAATGAATCTTTAGTACAGTTAGCACAGTTGCCAGAATTCATATATGCATATGCCGCATCTTATGCAGTGACCGACTTATTTGCAACCCCGGCACAAATGCCGATGTTCTTATTTATAAAGGAATCTGATATTACTAAGAACATGAAACCGGTAGGTAATCATTACGAGTTCACACTCGATTCAGACATGAAGATTTATGTGGACAGAAATGAATTGATTTACAGTATACCGTATGATATCATAATACGTACAACTAAGTACAAGGGAGAATACTCGCACATAGCGGTGTATGACACTAACTATATTAACAGCATAGCAAAAATCACTACCCCTTATCTCAGGATTATTAGACTCAAGTATAACAACGACAACTGGTTGGCTATCAGAGTCATGGTATACCAATATGAACGAAAGAAATATCCTGAAAATATCATAACAAACAACAAATTGAATATCCCTTATATCACAAGGAAATTTGATAACCAGCTTTGTAATTTTGAGGCATTTTATCAAGACTCAAATGGACATATCACTCAACTTGAAAAACGAATGGAGACATCCACCCCTGTGACTACGCCTTTTGTTTATTACAAAATGGAGGATGATAGCACCATACGTTTTTCATTTGCAAACGACGATAGGTACTTTGTACCGGAATACAACTCCACGTTAATTATTCATATCTATACAACTCAAGGGAACCAGGGTAATTTTGATTGGAACATCAATGACATACAAGCCAGTCCAAAACCAGAGACCGAAAATGAAAATATAGCATATAACAGAAGTTTATTTATGGATGGTTCTGTTTTGGGTGCTTCGGCCGGTGGGTTGAATCAAAAGACGCTGGAAGACATAAGAGCGTTGACGAGAGAAAGAATGGTGACAATTGGTAGTTATACATCAGATACCGATCTGAATATCCATTTCTTGAACTTTGGAAAGATGTATAACATCAGTGCACTATTTATAAAACACAGGGATGACTTGGCTGGTAGGATATACGGCTGCTTCACCAAGATAGGTAATGGTACGGATATCTATCCCACCAATACTCTCGATATAAGATTATCAACCGACCAAGCAGACGACAACTTTAATAACCTCTATCAGTATATTATTAAACCAGGAAGACGGTTTGGTTATAGTGGTGGTTCAAGGGATACTTTGATAGCCTTAGGTAAAGATGCACCCAAGGAAGAAATTGAGTATACCAATATAGCTCTTATACAAATATCTCTACAAGCAAATAGTATGAGATATTATGTAACATCAATTGATAAAAATGTAATACTTCAATATTATTACATGAACTCTGAATCAACATTCAACTTCATTGCAGGTAACTGTAGAATATTCAGAGATGCAATCAATGGGGACAACAAATATCGAATCACTGTGGATTTAACCCGTGCGGATGGTATTGAGAGTATTACCGAAAATGGGGTTGTTACCCCATATGTTGCAGACCCAAAGAAGATTCACGTTCTTCTAATCTTTGATACGGCTGCTGGGCATTACATTGAAATGACATTAACAAATACAGATGAGTCCAACCTCATATACAGTTTCCAAACATACCTCACTACAAACGATATGATTGATGATAGTAGAATTAGTATAACCAATCTATCGTTGCGGGAAACTGGGGAGGTAGAAAGTAGGATAATTGATATGATGAATCCAGGTATATCTATCGCCATATTCTATGAATACGACACAAATACAAACCATCAGTTCAACGATATTGCAGTTGTAGCGAAATCTACCCTATGCAATATATATAAACCTGATGAAAATGAGTTTTACTTGGCGTATCCACTTACACTCATGCGATCACATGTAATTTTTGAGGACAGCCCATTGTCAGACGCTGGGTATGGTTTCCTATTAAAGCAGGTACCAGTAATAGGAAGAGATTTCATGATGAATTCAGCAAATGCGAAGGATGTATTCAACCAGATTACATACCAGCACGATTACCTGATGGATACAGTTAGACAAATAACCGAAAACTTTACAATAAGTATAAAGTTTTACAATACTTACGGTAGATCGAGACTATTCTATCTACCAGACAAGAAAACTCTGTTAAACAGGGTTAACTCCAATATATCATTGAAAATTGCTTTCAATGAAGGAATTACCCCAGAAGATTATCTTCCGGCCATCAAAATATTCATCAAAGAGTATATTGAAGAACTCAATAACTCTTATGTATCGTCTGGAATTAACTATATCCATATGTCAGTGTTAATTCATGGATTACACACATCATACGGTGACCAGATTAAGTACATTGAATTTGAATCGATTAATGGATATGAGGCTAATGTACAAACAATTCAAGCCATTGAAGAAATTGATGCAACTACAGACCCAACGGTCATCCCTGAGTATATCACTTTGAGCACAGATGACGTCAATATAACAGTCATATAATAGATGGAAAGGAGAAATAACATGTCAAATGGTGTTTTTAATACCCCAAGATCATTAAGTGTACAGGAACGTGTACAGTTATTGGCACAGCAGAAGGCAGCAAGACAGAGCAATTTGACTGCACTTATAGAATCAGCCAAAAACGAAATGCTCGATAGCAACATGAATAAAAAATTAAGCGTTGTTGAAGAGGCTGCTATTACAGAGACTAATCGGTCTACCGCATTAGAGAACATGGCTGCTACGAACACAGCCGCTAAAAGAACCAGTGGTCTTATTAATCTCGAAGCTAGGTTGGTACAAGAAGGCATCCAGATGCTCTGGAAAAAGGTTTTATTTGAGAGTGTGTACGCCGCTACTTGGATTGATGAACCAGTTAAAAAAGGTCTCATGGGACCAATGTATGAGACCTTTGAATCAACATTAGGGTTTGTAAAAACAGTATGCCCTAATGCTGTAACCACCAGGCCTACAAAATTACTTGAATGCATTAACGGTATTGTAACCGAGGCGGCAAAGAAGGCAGCAAAACGAATTACCAAGGAGGCCGTAGATAACCCTAATTCCGACCCGGATAAAATCGATTTCAGTCTCAGTGATACGGAAGAGGATGATTTTGACAAAGATTTATCTGACTTGGATGTCGATAGCATTGAAAAGAAAGTTAAGGATAAGGTTCTCACTGTTATCCAAGATGAAAAACAGGCTGGGAAAAAGAAGGCTGAAACCATGAAAGAGCTGGATAAGGCCAAGAAGGAAGACGATGACGATTCGGATGATATTGAAGATGACGATGAATCCGATGACGAACCAGCCGAGGATGACGACAAGGATGATAAAAAATCCAAAGAGGACGACTCCGATGATGGAAAGAAGGACAAGAAAAAGAAATCTGATGACGATAGTTCAGATGAGGATGACGACAAGGATGATGGGCCTGATGATGCTGATAACAAGGGTGATGACAAAGATAAGGGCGACAAAAAGGATACAAAAAAGAAAAAAGATGATGACAAAAATGATGATGTAGTTGAGGAGAGTGTACTCAACAAAACTGCACCAGATGATTATTACAAAACGATTAGTGATTTATACACTGCTCTATATAAGAAATCTGCCGGTAATAATGTCAGTGATACATCTATCAAGTTCACAAAATCGGCGAGAGTCGATGCCACTGATTTCAAAATGCTAAAAATATCTAAACGTACATCATTTGCCAGAGCGGTCAACGTCCCATTTGATACTGCTAAACAGATTGTCAAATCGAAAGGATTTAAGCTGGGTACAGCAAAAGCATTCGGTGCCGGACAGTATTATATTAAGAAATTACGTGATGGTTATTGTGAGGTACGTATAACGGATGTGTATAAGTCTGAACTCGCTAATTCTGGGTCTACTTTCGGGTCCATAAATGGCAATCCGGCGTATGTAAATGGAACTGGTTACAATTACGTCAAACAAACACAGGTTGCTGCGTGGTATCGTCCCAAGGCAAATGCTTCGATGAGAGAAAGATATCTCATCGAAGGTACTATAGTGAAAGGCAAATCTGAGGCACTCATTGCTATGGAATCTAAAGCGATTGCTGATACTGAAAGGAAACTTAACAATTCTCACGGTCGTACAATTTTTGAGTCCATGATGATGTTCAATCGTGTTGGTGTTGAACACGACTGTGTTCTTGAGGGAACTCAGTTAGATGAAGGCAATATGATGAATGCCGCTATGATGGAATCCATCTTACAGTACACTGTACTTGAAACTCTTAACACAATGAAAATCTTTGAGTTTAAGACTGGGGATTCTATGGCTTTACGTAAAGCTCTTCTGGAAGACATGAACATTTTGTCGGTAGATAATGGAACATGTGGTCCAAAATCTACCAGAATAAACACACTCAAATTTAAACGCAACAACGACAAAAAATTAATGTCATCTGATTTTTCAGGTGGTGTATCAAAATAGCAACACTGCTGTTTTGGAATCGATTAACAATATCTTTGACGGAATAAAAAATAAATTTGCTGATATCATTGGCAAATTCAATAATTCAAAACACAATATTGGCAATTATGATATGACCAATATGATCAACACAATGCTAGATGTAGCTAATAACGGTAAATCGATTTCACCACCGGCCGGTTATAAAAGCATTAAACTGACAACTGAGGGGGGGGTCAGTTGTAAAAACATCGGTTGAAACATTGTTGTGTCAATCGGCGAGTCACATCAACAACTGTCCATTATCAAAAGTATACAGGATTGTATTTGTACACGATGAACACAGGACTCCAGAATCCAGCTTTACTGTGACGGAAAATATAATGCAAAGGAACTCAAAATTGAAATGTCTGAGACCATCAAAAGAGATTATCTAATGACGGTTATACCAAGGACGACTGGTAAATTCACAACAAAATAAAAAATATATAGGAGTGGATTTTTGTCCACTCCTATATTAAAGTTTGCATCACGATGATACTATATTTCCTTAAAAACCACTTCATCGTACTCAGATACCACTTCACATAAGTCACAGGTGAGTCTGACTTGATATCTCAATATAGTTATGAGGCGTTCATAATCATTCATGGACTCGCCCAATTGTTTAAAGCGATCATCTGAGTCGGCCAATTCTCTAAGAACATCCAACACATTGTCAAGTCTCCACAAACGTGTTAGTTTATCAGTACAACAATATGTCATACATATATCTGGGCACAGTTCCACATTCGCTATACTGCTGGCCAATTTACACACTTCAAGTATACTGACAAATGTTCTCGCCGCCACATCACACGGTTCACTGTCATTTATTGGTTTATCCCCCACCACATACACCAAATCACTATACTTTTTAAACTTACATCCTGTCTTCCTTAATGTTTTCATTTTTAATTCTTCCTTAGATATTTAATTAAGCGTAACAACACACCACATCACTACCAACCACAATCTCGCGTAACTCGGAATGTAGATTGCAAAGGTCTATCCTTCTCCTGTATTCTCTGGCATCTGATTTCTTTGTGAGAACATTCCTGATGTTGCGCATAACCATTGCTGCATTGTAAGCAATTGAAAAGTCTTCGCTCAACTTGAATGTCGATGCATCTTCGGTAATGTCATATAGTTTCACCGGATTGTTGTGTTTGCATATAAGCACCTCCAGCTCCATTGCAGAAATAATCACCACCTTATCATCGTCACTATTTGTATAATTGTACAACATATTCAATTCCTCCTCATTGTATTTATTAGATTCAGATGAATAATATATACCCATTAGGCTCAAATAAACGGATTTTACAACATTGAAAACATGAATGGTATAGTTAGATTAAATATCTCATAAACTATACCATTCATTTAATTTATTTTTCAATTTTTGATATTGTAAGTGTTCCATTTTTGTATTTTATATCCAGCTTCGCAATGAACACACAACGATACCTTTGAATAAATTTCTTTGGGTCATCTGTTGTTATCATAACGCTGGATTCATCTGGTGTAATAACAACATTTGGATCAATTCGCCGTGCAACAACAATTGCATTGTTAATCGTAAACGGTAATCTGAGTGGAGCCACGGTAATCTCATCGTAATGCTCGTTTAAACTCATTTCACAAAACCTCCTATATCACATAATCAAGACCATCAACCGTCTTAGGATTCTCATAAAAAGATTTTCTTTTTTCAACTGTTCGTTTATTATATTTACAGTCATACTTAGACATGTATGCCAACGTTACTTCAACCCTCGGCAAACAAGAATAGAACTTCTCAACTGAACCTTTACAGACAATGCTGTCATTAGACACTAGTGTTGACTGTACCATGTCACAGTAAGCCTTCCCAATATTATCCCAATCAGGGGAGTTTAGATTGTGTATAAGTTCCAACTCAGCCGCAAGTTTCTCCTGTATTGACATAGTTGCCGGGGTTTTACTATAAACTTTAGCCGTTAACATACATGGAGTAGATATTACATTCTCCATTGCAGAATGATGGGCTTTAAACATATCAAACATCTTCTTATGGTCATTTGCACCTGGTACGTAAAATGTAAACGTATTTGGATTTAGTCGTGGTCGTTGTGATGTGACTGGTTCCATGTAAAAGATGTACGTAATCGTCTCCCACGTTGTTTCTTCTAACTGGTCAACCTTTTTCAAGATTTCATCAATGTGTTTTTTAGTGAATGGATGTTCATTGAACAGCCAAACTAATCTATCCATATAGTCCCTTGGGACTTGACTGAATTTGGTATTATAATCTTCTACCTTTTTCTCGGTTATATGGTTTCCCATAATATCGTCTTCCTTCTATTTATAATGACTTACGGATACAGCATTAGACGATTGGTTATCTTATCTCGCAATCCGGTGACCGTATTAGCAACAGTCGCTGACACTTCTTCAGTTATTGCATTGGACAATAGGGTTGCCCACACCTTGTACTTATTAGATAATTTTTGATTGGTTATGTCTATACCACAGTTAACCATCAGAAATTCAATCATACCACTGTTTCTCATAAACTCGGTAACATTTGCCGGTAACGATAGAGCAGAATACATGTCTTTTATCGAAATAGACACTTTTACCTCGTTTGGGAGACCATAGATAGACCACGATTGGTCACCACCTTTATCAATGCTTATACTGTCAATTATACCAAGACTACAATTAAACCATCCTTGAGAAAAACATTTCAACAAGAATGGGGATTTGTACGTATTGGCAGACAACTGTAATGGTAAAGCTAATCCTAGAAGATGACATAAAACAACTCCAATGTTAATATACCACGCCAGTTTACTGCCGTATGGCGTAGATAAGGTCATTGAGAAGCTATACCCTTTATCGTAACTTGAATTATTGTAAATTTCGGGTATTTCAAAGTTTCCTCCTTGAATTACTTGCTTTGCTCCACTTGAAAGACGATTGATTATAGTACCTAATGTCCCACCAATAGTATCTCCAAGTAAACCAGATGTAGCACCGGTAAACTTTTGCACATATGAATCACCGGACGATACCATATCCTGGGCAAGCTTTTCCCAGTCACTGGTACCACTAACTGTGCCAACTATCATCGATAATTCTTTTGAATATCCTTCGATTGTTTGGGTTAACGTTTCAAGAGCGGATGTGGTGGTCGAGTTAGATATCGTCTCGTTAAATGATACACTAGCAT
>OLSH01000355.1_pt1 | contig 43477 bp, 43 predicted proteins | sample 1643221 | NCBI WGS metagenome assembly OLSH01 (sample SAMEA3136681, study PRJEB25190) | human gut metagenome | biome: human gut; feature: human-associated habitat; material: faeces | place: Austria | collected 2013 | reverse complement strand
CATTCCGGGACGGAGGAAAATCCGTCCAAAACAAAGTAATTTTCGGCTTTTTGCGAATTGACAGGATCCGGGCTCATATGACGATCTTCGGGTGACGTTCTTCAAATGCGCCGTTGGGGTTCAGGGATAAACCATCGCACAGCCAATGGATCTCTTTCAGCGTAACTTTCTGCAGTTCATCCGGTGTGTCAGGCCAATGGAAGGAATCGCGGTCCAGCCGTTTCATCAGGATCCAAAACCCTGACCCGTCCCACTGAAGGATCTTGATCAATGTGCGCCTGCGATTGCAGAACGCGAACATACAGCGGGAGTACGGATCGAGATGGAATTTCAGTTTGATGATGGCCGCTAAACCAGTGTAGCTCTTCCGGAGGTCCGTGCAGCCACATGCCAGATAGACCGTAGTACTTCCGGAAAAATCAAGCATAGTTCTTTAAGGCCTGAAGCAGGGCAGTCAACAGTCTGGCTGGACAGTCCGCAGCAACTTCAATCCGGATATTTTCCGGGAGACAGATCATCACAGGAGGTTTTCCTGTACCTGCTGTACTGAATTGGAGTTCATGTTCCGAAGGGAGCTTTGCAAACACCGGATCAGAAGCACTTTCTGTCTCAGCGGCTTCTGACTGGAGCTTTCGGATCCAGTAACCCAGTGTAGACTGTGGGATTCCATTCTGCTGACACCATTCTTTGCGGGATAAACCGCTTTCCTGAAAAGCATGGATCCGGTCTGCCCAAAGGTCAGCCTTTGAGGTTGCATTGTCATTCGTATTTATTGGTATCACCTCCATCATTTGAACTTATCTTATCAAATGTGGATGGAAATTTGCAGATACTGATTATTACCTACTTACGTACTTTCAGATAGTGGGCTGTCATATCGGGATAACCGATATTGTTCAGCCCTTCATCCGGCATTTGCAACTACCGGCTTACTATGGCCTCGGCTGACTTCTCACGGCAAGCTTTACTCCGTGACAGCAAATGTTGTATTGCTCCTGCCACGTCCGTGAGACCTCCCCGGGTACTCACACGTTCTTTCCCTCCATGTCCCCACCATCTTTACCTAGCTGGGTTCCGTGCAGTTATTGGACTTCGACCTGTCTAGCGGCCTTATCCCCCATGCTCGGCCTGAAATGGTTTCTGTGCGTTGGGGCAGAGGTTTGCTTACACCTTCCTTCAGACCCTGCCTCACGGCAACGCCCTTGGTGTTCGGCTGTATCCTTCCCACTGCCGGGTGGATTCGGGACTTGCACCCGTTAGAACGTGCGCCCGCCGGGCGCACTAGAAAATCGGAGTATCATCTTTTTTTAGATGATACTCCGGTATTAAACATCTCATATTATTCATTTTATGGGAGTGTACCCAATACTAGCTGGTTAATTCTTACATGTATGTATCCATCGCTTACCAGCATACGTTTTCTTAAGTTTATTAGGTATATTTCAGTACTTATATCAAGCAGACTCATTCTTTTACTTAGCAGCTCTTTTATATCTTTATCATAATAGGCTTCAGAAGTAATTATTCTTCCATTCTCATATACTCTAAGTTTGCTATTCTCTTGTACCAATTGCTCCCAAGTTTCTTTGTATTCCTTAAGCTCTTTTTGGTTTAAAACTTTATGGTGCTGTGAACACGTGGCTAACTCATAGTCTTCAAGAAGAGATACCGCTATGCAATCTTTGACATAATCGGAGCAATTTGTTAAATATACTTTTTTCGTGTAATCGATGATAGAACAGAGATATAACATGCCAAAATATTCTGAAGAAGAATTTGAATACCAAATGCGTATTACATCATTCCGGCCAATCTCTTCGACAAGAGTTTGGTAATTTTGTAGAAATAAATTCCTCTCCTTTTGCTTATCTTGACACCTATAGCCATACATACTAAAAAATTCATCAAAACGACTTTCATAGTTTTGATTTTTAATATGTCCGACCGACAAATCATCAAGTAAAAACAATATATCCTGGTCTGACTCCATTTTAATCATCTTAATCATCACATAAGCCGATGACGAAAAGCATATATTTAGCATCGAATACTCCTAACCAAAAGTAGATTATATTATCTAAGGAATTGTAACATAACGTTCATTATCAATCCAAAGATCTGTACCGTTTAAAATCTCTACCGTCAGTTCATATCTTACATAAACACCTGTACCTGTAAAGAATTTCTTCCCGGTTTCAGTAGAACCGCTTATTTTGTAGGTTGCAGGATAATTTTTAGCATACATTGGATAACTTCCATAATCATAATCGTCCCAATCTCTTAGATAAATTGTACCAGACAATGTACTCATTTGAACGCCAGATGTAATTCCACAGTTTGCTGTAACAGAACAACCAAATCCCGATTTGGCTGAATAATACTCTTTAAATGTTATTTTTGCGTTTGCGGTCGAAACCTTTGGTCCAATAAGAGAGTCGTTTTGATTATATGGTATATATTTATCATATTCATTTATAATAGTAGCATCTTTAGGTATTTCATCCCCAATTGTAACTGCCCTTGTTGTTGGGGCAGCATTTGCAATTAAAGTACCGCCACTACTAGAAAATATTAATACGAAACTTAAACACAACGATAGCATAGATTTAACAATTTTTTTCATATGTTACCCCTTTCGATTGAACTAATATAATAGTTATCATCTGATTGAATAACAGTCGACTGTTAGATAAATCAATTTTACTATATATATGTGCACAATTATATAATAACAAATATGTTCAATAGTGTCAATATTTTTGTACTAAGTGTATATTTTTTTATTTGATATAATATATTTTTTGTCTTAATTAACGAGGGGGGGCGATATATAATTTGAATCAGAATCTCTAAAGCAATGCCCTTTATGTAAAAAATTTTCAGATTTTCAGAAATATACTGTAGTTGCGGTTATGTATTTTGAGGGAATCGTTGTACTAATCCAGAATGTATGCGGGTACAAAATTATTATGGTGTTAAGGGATGCCGATTAATGCTAAGTAAAAAAGGCTTATTTTATCACCGTGTATCAGAGAATTGGGGAGACTATTGTTATTGATCTCTTGATTTGACCGAAGTCTGCCTACTTGCCTGTCCGGGATTTGACCTGTATAATGGCGGTAACATTATACAGAAAGAAAAAAGTCCCAGGGAACCTCTCCTGCAAGATTGCGTTCCCTGAGACATGGTATATAACCATGATTATCTTAACAGATTACACTCTCTCCTGCAAGGAGGATTCTGATATTTTTTGTTGAGAGCAGAGATACCTGCATCTGCCCGGTGTGCCAGTCACAGGTAAAACACCGCGATTATAAGCTCCGTATCATGAAGATGGAAGGCGGCGAAAAGCATTTTATCTACATGGAACGCCTGCAGTGCACCAATAAGAGCTGCAACCGGCTCCACAACGCCCTTCCTGACAGGCTGGTTCCCTATAAACATTATGCTGCCGAGATTACTTCCGGTGTATTGGACGAAATCATTACCACGCAGGATCTGGAAACAGAAGACTATCCGTGTGAGGCAACCATGCTCCGATGGAAACACTGGCTGATGTTGAATTACTTCCGGATTAACGGGTACCTGAAATCCATTGGGTACCGATTCCTGGGATTCAGTGAGGAACTGCTGAATACCCGGCTGTCTCTGCTCGAATATTTACGCTTATCAAACGACAGATGGCTGGAAGCCATTCTCCGTATGATATATAACTCGGGAGGGGTTTTGGAACCTTCCTGAGGATGATGCCCTTGCACCTGCTTTGTTTTTACTGTCATTTTTGCATGGTGTATCCTTAGCTCAAGGAGGTGCATAAAACCATGCGGACAATAGTAAAAGACGTAAACTGGCAGGACCAGCAGGCTTTGATCCGTTATACACTGATCGCACCCTTGCTGGATGAAACACTGGATCCTGCCAAACGCAGCAGCCTGCGCCGTAAGATTGCTGAAGAATCCCGGGTTTCAGAAAGAAGCCTGTATCGTTATGTTGCGGCATACCATGAAAAAGGGTTTGCCGGGTTAAAACCGGTCGCCGGTGAACGGAGTCTTTCCAAAAAGCTCCCGGAGAACTACCTCAGGATCGTGGAACAGGCAATACAGCTAAAAAAGGAAGTTCCAAGGCGTTCCGTAGAACAGATCATTTTCATCCTTGAGCAGGAAAACTGGGCAGAACCCGGGGTACTGAAACGCTCTACGCTGGGGCGCTACCTTTACCGCGCCGGATTTGGTGTGAAACAGATGCAGATGTATCAGGATGCACGCGAAAGTTCATCCAAACGCTTCTGTAAGCCCCACCGGATGATGCTGCTGCAGGGAGACATTAAATATATCAGCAGATATCTGGGCCGGCCCGTCATTGCCACTTCCAGGATTGATGCCTATGATGGGACTTCTGTGACCTTCCACTATCAGCGCCATGAAGACCATGAAACTGTAACCGAATGCATCCCCGCCATTGACTTTATCAAACGCCTGATTGTACATATCCCTGACAGACACTTTAAAATGGTCCGTTACTATGGGATTTATGCAAAGCATCATAAACAGGAAAAAAATCTCCGGAAATGTTTATCCCCTCAGAAACAGCGTTATCTTTCCAGGCTTCTGGATTGGCGTAATTCAATCCTTCTGGCTTTTGGCTATGATCCGCTCAGATGCCCGGAGTGTGGCACTTCTATGTTGGTTTTAGAAGTTTACCACAAAAAAACTGCACTATTTGAACGCTATCGAAAGGTTATGGGATATGGATAGCTCCATACGCCTTATTCTTTCTCTACCGTCAGATAGTGCAGCCTAAACCAAAAACAAAAAACTACATAGACAACGTCATGGCGAAGTCGCATCTTCGCTCTTTTGCTATGCCATTTTTTATTTCCAGTCTATTATACACCATCTTTGCCGATTTGCGAAGTTTCCTAGAAAGTAAAAAACCATTGTGAGTTAAATCACAATGGTTTTTTAAGCTTCCAGCCGGACTCGAACCGGCGACCCCTTCATTACGAGTGAAGTGCGCTACCAACTGCGCTATGGAAGCACAAAAAAGAAATTGTTGCAAAATGGGTGCACAACTATTATAATGTGGGTGCAGGCAAATAATAAAATACCGTTTGGCCTTTATTTAAGCACCTCTCCAGACTTAACGTCAATTCATTACGAATGCGTTGCGCTACCAACTGCGCTACAGTGGCATCCGAACAGCAATTGCCATTCCTTTGATGCAACAAGGCTGCTGCCTAAGCAACAGCCTTGCCATCATGACCTGACCGGGAATCGAACCCGGGTTTACGCCGTGAGAGGGCGTCGTCTTAGCCGCTTGACCATCAGGCCTTAAAGGTAAATCGAGGCGACGTGATTCGAACACGCGGCCTCTGCGTCCCGAACGCAGCGCTCTACCAAACTGAGCCACGCCTCGATACCTTTGGTAGTATAATACATTTATTCCAGAAAGTCAACCATAAATTGTCAAAGTTTTTAAAATAATTATGATAATTTCCGAAAAGCCCCAGTTACAGGTTCTGTACTACACTTCTACTGCGGTAAATCCAAGGTCGTCTAAAATCTCCACAGCCTTGGCCTCACAGTCCGTATCCCCGTCAATGGTCACTGTCTTGACGGACAATTCCACGGTATTCTTAATACCTGCTCCGTCCAGTCCCTTCTTAATACGATTCACACATCCATCGCACATCATTTCCTCGCACTTATAAGTTTTCATATTCATTCTCCTTTTCTGTTATTATATTAACAGGCCTTCCCTGCCCTCTGACGGCAGGGACGCCACCCTGTCCGCCTGTCATGATTTCCTTAGAAGTTCATCATTCATAGATACTGTCATAATCATAGTTTGCATAAAAATCCGTGATTCTATCAAAATAGCGGTCCACATTATCGTCTGTAAGCATATGCTCTCCTGCCGCCATCCATTCCAGCAGCTGATCACCGATGTCCTCCGAGTAGTGAATCACATCCATATAGTGGTCCAGATTGCAGGTAATGTCAAACTGATCGTCAAACGCAAAGAGACGGATATTTCTGCACTCCAGCAGCATACGGGCCATGAGGCGGTATCCCTCCATCTGCCGTTCAAACTCCCCTTTTACCATCAGCTCGCTGTCCCACCAGCTGATGCTGTAGGGCGGAATAAAGTAGTAAAAGGTGACCTGGGGATTGGCCCTCGCCGTGGCCAGCACATTCTGCTCCAGATTCTCCATGACCATACGGCTGTCTTCTTCGGTAAAAGGGGCTGTTTCATTTTTCTGCGGCTCCCGCTCATATGTCTTTAAGACAGCCTCCCTGCCCCAGTCCCGCTCCGGTGCCCAGTGCATGTATTCGTCAAAGGTGGTGGTCTGCTCACCTGCCCTTGTCCTGGCAAAGACGCCCGGAATGGTACCGAATATCACTTCCTTGTTAAAAATATAATTCACATCATTGAAGGGGTTTCCATCCGTCAGATAAGCCGGGGAAGGGGCTGCCGGATTCCACTGGTCCTTTGGATAAAACAGGAAGCTCCTGTCCAGGCTCCTGCACACCACCCTTACTTGGGGGTTATAGGCAAGGGCCCGGCCCACAGCCTGGTCCACCTCCTTATAATATCCTCCCGCATATGGTATTTTGACAGATGTCACGCCGAAGAGGCTGTCAAACCGGCTGGCCTTGAAATTCTCCATCATGGATGTTCCTGTAAGCACTGCGTCGTATGTAAAATTGCGGCTGATACCGTCATTCTGGTACCGTTCGCTGTCAATGGGATATGCCAGCTGTCCAAGGGGCTTGTGGTAGTGGAAAAAAGGGTCCACGCAGACCACCAGTCCGCCCAGCATAACCAGCATGGCCAGTACGGCTCCCATGGTAAACCACAGCCATCTGCCATACCCCATGTTTTCTGTCCCATTTTCCTGCTTTTGTGTCTCCAATATAATCTCTCCTAGCTGTTTATTCAAAATAAGCCTTATTAAAATTCAAAATAAATGAAGCCGGATATTCCTGCCAGAGACAGGACCGACCAGACCAGAAGGACGGCTGTTCCCGCTCCCCTGAGAAAGGTGGGGCGAAGCTCTGTCTCGCCCATATTCCTGGCGTTCATCACCAGGCAAAGCACGATTCCATACAGCCCCAGCACTGTAAATACCCGGTGTTCTGTCAGCCAGAGCGGCAGTTCCACCATCTTAAAGCTGTCCATGAAGGACGGATTAATCTGCATGTTTCCAAAATCCAGCAGCCGTTTAAAAAACAGCTTTGCCTGGGATATGCTCTCTGACCGGAATATGACCCAGGTCAGGTTGACAAAAAGAAACGTGACCATCCACTGGAAGGCCGTGTGCAGCTTCTCCCACTGCCGTTTAAAGGCACGGTTAAGGACCTGGGCAGCACCGTGAAGCGCCCCCCACAGGATAAAGGTCCAGGCAGCGCCGTGCCAGAAACCGCTTACCAGGAATACCGCCATAATATTGATATAGGTGCGCAAATTTCCCTTCCTGCTTCCTCCCAGAGGAAAATAGATATATTTTCTGAGGAAACGGGTCAGGGTCATGTGCCAGCGCTTCCAGAATTCCACCGGAGACAGCGCCTTATAGGGGGAATTAAAATTAAGGGGCAGTTCCAGGTTAAACATCCTGGAAATTCCCATAGCCATGTCACAGTAACCGCTGAAATCAAAATACAGCTGGAAGGTGTAGGCCAGCATGACCAGGAACGCATCCGTGGAGCTGAGAATCTCCACCTGGGCATACCCCCAGTTTACCGGTCCCGCGAAAAACTCCGCCAGGATGACCTTCTTAAACAGTCCCACGGCCAGTATCATCAGTCCCTGGGCCATATTCCGGGAATCCGCCTTCAGGCGTGAAGGGTCCTTAAGCTGTGGGATAAACTCCCCGTGCAGGAGAATCGGTCCCATGGCTATCTTGGGAAAATACACGGTAAACAGGAAATAATCCCAAAAACTGTAATCTCCTGTCTCCATGCGGAAGGAGTCAACCAGCCACGCAATCTGCTGGAAGGTAAAAAAGCTGATTCCCACAGGAAGGAGAAGCCTTGTAAAGGCAATGTCCTTTCCCAGAAACGCGTTCAGGTTCTCTATAAAGAAATTCGTGTATTTAAAGTAAAAAAGCAGGGCCAGATTGGCGAATATGCCAAATATCAGAAACATCCTCCTGCCAGGCCTGCCGCCCGTCTTGCCATCCGCCTTGCCATCCCCTTTGCCTGTCTCCTTATTTTCTTTCCCTGCCAGCATCCTGGAAACAGCCCAGTTAAACACCGCGCTTCCCACTAGAAGTCCCAGATACCATGGATTCGCGTACGCGAAAAATACCAGGGACATGGCGGCCAAAAATCCTCTTCCCCATGTATGGCGCTTCATCCGGCACAGCCCGAAATATCCTGCCAGCACAGCCGGAAGGAACAATAATAAAAATAAATATGAATTAAACTGCATGTATCTTTCCGTTTCCTTTATCTCAGGTTTCCTGTTATTTCATCATCTTCTGCAGAGTCCTGCAAAGCTCCTCCACCGTGGCATCGCTGTCGCCGCGGCGGATATCATCCACCACGCAGGTCTTGATATGGCGCTCCAGAAGCACCTTGTTAAAGCTGTTGAGCGCTGCCTGGACCGCTGCCACCTGGGTGATGATGTCCACGCAGTAGCGCTCATCCTCCACCATGGACTTGATGCCTCTTATCTGTCCCTCTATCCGATTCAGCCGGTTCATGAGACCGCGTTCTTCCGACACTTCCCTGTGTTTATGGCGGCAGGTGCAGCCTTCTTCCTTATTCATGTATTCCTCTCCTTTTTACCTTCCTGTTTCCCCTGGGAACCGCCCCTATCCGGGACACGGACGGATACCCGCAGGTGTTTTCAGACACACTACAGCTTCAGATTCCTGAGTCTCAGGGCATTTCCCACCACGCACACTGAGCTAAGAGACATCGCAAATCCTCCCAGCATGGGGCTTAAAAGCGGGCCTCCCAACAGGTACAGCACTCCGGCTGCCACCGGGATGCCCAATGAGTTGTAGAAAAATGCCCAGAACAGATTCTGCTTTATATTGCGGATGGTTGCCTTGCTCAATTTGACAGCCCTGTAGACATCCATCAGGTCAGACTTCATCAGCACCACATCCCCGGACTCCAGGGCAATATCGCTGCCGTTTCCAACGGCGCAGCCCACGTCCGCCTGGACCAGTGCAGGTGCATCGTTGATGCCGTCACCTACCATCATAACTGTTTTTCCCTCATTCTGCAACCGTTTTACGACCTGGGCCTTGTCTTCCGGAAGCACCTCAGCCACTACCTGGTCCACATGGGCCAGCTTACCGATGTACTGGGCCGTTTTCTCATTATCGCCTGTGACCATGTAGACGGCCACACCCAGACCCTTTATCTTTTCCACTGCCTCCACGCTGGTTTCCTTGATGGTATCGGCCACGCACACGATTCCGGCCAGCCGGCCGTCAATCACCACATACATGGGGGTCTTTCCTGTATTGGCGTACTCTGAGGCTGTCTTTTCCGTATCCTGGGATACAGGCACATGCAGGTGGTCCAGGAGACGCCGGTTACCCACCGCCACCTTCCATCCCTTCCAGGTTGTGATGATGCCTGCCCCGGTGATGCTCTCAAATGCTTCGGGCATCGCCAGCTCCATCTGCTTCTCCCTGGCAGCCTGCACAATGGCCTGGCCCAGGGGATGTTCCGACATCTGTTCACAGGAAGCAGCGATTCCCAAAAGATGCTCCTTTTTCTCATCGTCAGAAGCCTGAGGTTCCCTGGTGCTGTCCTTGGAAGCTTTGCCCTCCGGCTTCCACACCTGTTCCACCACAGTGCCGCTGATTACATTTACATCCGTCACCTTGGGTTTTCCCTCTGTGATGGTTCCTGTCTTATCCAGTATGACGGCATCCACCTTATGACAAATCTCCAGGGCCTCACCGCTCTTAATCAGTATGCCGTGTCCGGCTCCAACCCCGGTTCCCACCATGATGGCCGTGGGAGTGGCAAGCCCCAGCGCACATGGGCAGGCAATGACCAGGACGGCCACGAATATGGTCAGCACAAAGGAAAGTTCCTTTCCTCCGAAAATCCACCACAGCAGGGCCGCCACCAGGGCGATTCCCATGACAGCGGGAACAAAGTATCCGGCCACCTTATCCGCCAGCTTGGAGATAGGGGCCTTCTTGCCCTGGGCATCCTCAATCATCTTAATGATTTTGGACAGGGTGGTATCGCTTCCCACATGGGTCACTTTCACTTCCATGGCCCCATTGTAATTCATGCTTCCGCCAATCACGCTGTCCCCCGGCTGTTTCTCCACAGGGATGCTCTCCCCGGTAAGCATGGATTCGTCCACGCTGCTGCTGCCCTGTACAAGTATACCATCCAAAGGTATCCGGCTGCCCGGCTTTATGAGGATATGCTGTCCCACAGCCACCAGGGAAGTCTCCACTTCCCGCTCCGTGCCGTTCTCATAGAGAAGGGCTGTGTCCGGCGCCAGCTCCATGAGCTTGCGTATAGCCTCGGATGTCTTTCCCTTGCTGCGGCTCTCCATGAACTTGCCCAGCATTACCAGGGTGACCACCACTGCCGCTGACTCATAATACAGCTGGTGGGCCTTCATGTGATCTCCCGGAATGCCCAGGGTCATCACAAGGCTGTAGATAAATGCGCTTCCCGTACCAATGGCCACCAGGGAATCCATGTTGGGATTGCCCTTAAGCAGGGAACGGATGCCCACCAGATAGAACTTACGTCCGCAAATAAGGACCGGTACGGTCAGTATGAGCTGGGCCAGGGCAAAATTAAGCGGATTCTTATCCATCTGCATGAACGCCGGCAAAGGCAGGGTAAAGGGCAGCATATGCCCCATGGAAATGTACAGCAAAGGCACCGCAAAACAGATGGCTGTAATCACCCTGCGCTTCACAGCCTCTAACTGTTCCTCCTGCAGCTTCCATTCCTCTTCTTCCTTTTTCTTGTTCTGTTCTTCCTCCACAATCAGACTGGCGGAAAAACCCGCCTTAGATACCTTCTCACAGATCATTTCAGGCGTCACCCGACTCTCGTCATAGGTAACCACCATGCGGTTGGTCGTCAGGTTCACATTACTGCTCTCCACACCGTTTAACTTTCTCGTAACACGCTCCACTGCGCTGCTGCATGCGGCGCAGGACATTCCGTCTATGTGATATTGCTGCGTGATCATATGTTTCACTCCTTCCTTATACCCCACCTGGGTATATTGCAATTATAGACCACTAACTGCATATTGTCAATAGGCAGTATACCCCGGAATGAAAATCTTTACTATTTTTACTAATAAAAAACAGACATATGCACGATGAGGATAATCTTGTATCCTTCAGTGCATCTGCCTGTTTACCTATCTGTTTATCTATCTGTTTCCATTTATATCAGGAAAGCTCTGGCCTGTGGGTTCCTTTCTGCCCAATCCGTATTTCAAATCCAGCCCCGGCTGTCAATGCCCCCGGCCCAGCACAGCCATACCATACCTCACCAGCGCATAGATGGTAAGGACGGCTGCTATGATGGTTTCCCCGGCCACAGCGTATGACAGGGCAGGCACTGGATGCCCCATATTGCCAAGACAGGCCATGGCCATCTTAAGCCCAATGGCTGTGATGACAAATGGGAAAGTGAATGCTGCATAACTGGGATAAAACTTCATCTTCAGGTATGCCGGCGTCTTTATAAGCACTGCAATGTAAATGACTGAGCTGAGAATCAGCATAAACAGGACCAGCCCCAGTGACTTTGGCTGCACGGACTGGATATATCCGGCCAGACAAAGGCTGACAGGCGCCGTATAGATGCAAAACAGCGGCTGTGCCGGTTCCGGAACCTGCTTAAAGTTCACATAGCGGTATGTAACCAATGCCAACAGTATAAGGGCTGCCGCAAAGCCGAACCAGAAGGCTGCTGTTCCCACTGCCAGTTTATCAAAGGCCGGAGCCGTGACGCCGGCCACTGCGATTCCCACATAAACAATATAATAGCTGGCAAATACCTGCTGCATTTTAAGGTGAATCAAGAATCTGGCTGTAAAATACACTATGAGGGCAATGTGCAGCCCAATGCCGGCATACCAGATTATCACGGCGCTGCTTCCCATGAAAGGCTTGGCATATCCTGCCAGAAGCATGACTGCCATAGAAAAGGTTCCTGAAACACTGGCCATGATGGGATTCTTCATGTCCTCAGCAAACTGCCCGGGGTATAATAAGATTTTGACCACAATCAGAATTCCCAGAATCAGGGATACAGCCCCGCACAGAAGGCGAACTCCTTCAGAATAAGGCTGGAGCAGATTTCCCAGGGCAGCCATGCCCAGCATGACGCCTGTGGCCGGAAGAGGTATTTTCTTTATCATCAGCGTACGCTCCTATTCGTCAATATTCGTAAGTCCCTTTTCCCTTATAATCATCTCGGCTACCTTGCCTGCCACCAGACCCGTAAAATGGATACACTGTTCCTTATGCTCCCCAGCTCCCATGTCAAATTCCTTTGTGAGAATCCGGCAGCACAGCGCATTCTTACCGTTGGCCTCCTTGAACCAGTCGTGAAGCTCCTTGGACAGGGCCAAAGTCTGTTCCACCTGGGGATCCTTCTGGACCGTGCGGCCGAATACAAGACCAATGGCCATGACGCCGCCAGACACGGCTCCGCACAGGCACTTGGAGCGCCCGATTCCAATGGGGAATCCGGATGCCATGGCAATGACCTCCTCCGGTACATCCATCTCAAAATTGCTGCGGATGGAACAGACAACTGCCTCTGAACAGAAGAAACCTCCGCGGAATAAATCTTCTGCATCCTTTGCTATTTTGGCCACACTCACTTCTTTCTTTAAATTCATGTTTACCCTCCTTATAAGATTTTCTCTTATGTCCCTTCATTTTACATGAATCGACGTGGTGTGTCCCATTGTTTTTAATGATACAAAACCATATGCAATAGAGAAATGCAATGTCCTTACATGGCCTTCTCCAAAAGCCGTTTGAACACCAATAAAAGTACTGCAAAAAGTGCCGCCACGAATATCAGTGTCTTTGCCACTGTCATGCTGATGAACCCGCTTACCAGGACACCTATATAGAGCATGAACATCATGGTATATCCTGTATAGGCCCAGCACCGCAGACCCAGCATACGGTTTCTCTCATCGGTCTCATATATTCTGCGTTTCTCTTTAAGCTCCGGATTCCTCAGATACTGCAGGTTGCGGATAATGGATATGATACCCGCTGCAGCCAGGCCAAAGCCGGTCCCGACGTAAAATTCCGGCATGAATTCCCGGTATCCCTGCTCCAGATACATCGCCATGGCACGGTTCCTGACTGCAAAGGACAGCCCTATGGCCGCTGCGCCCAACAGGATAAAACATATCCCAAAGACAATCCTGTTCCTGCACCTCTTCTCAAAATCAATGGGGTTTTCAATAAATAACTGATTCAGCCACATATTCACTCCTCCTCTTCAAATAAAAATATATCCTCTATGCTCTTTCCGAAAAATCTTGAAATCCTAAAAGCCAGCTGCAGGGAAGCATTGTACTTCCCGTTTTCAAGGGATATTATGGTCTGCCTGGTCACGCCCAGGGCTAAAGCCAGCTCCTCCTGGGTGACCTTGTTCTGTTTCCTTAGTTCCTGTATCCTGGTCTTCAATCACACCACCCTTTCCTCTTTTCGTATTGACCTTAAATCTTCTCTGCTTTTTGTCATCGCCTGCTCCGCCTTTTTTAGTACAGTTTGCTTTACATTTTTAGTATAGTCCGCTTTACGCAAAATGTCAAGGTTATTTTACATTTTTTTTAATCCATTGCAAAAGCCCGCAGGCAAAAAGCCGCCCCCGGGGATTCCGGTTACAGGGAATCCCCAGGGGCAGATCTTTGCATTCATTATGATTTATCAAAAAACTCTTAATTACCCATGAACTTGGAGGCATATCCCTGAATGAATATGATAAGTACAATCAAAGGCAGGATATAGCTCACATAAATCCTGGCCCATGCAGGAAAATGAATTCCCTCGCCTTCATTGGCCTCTGCCATAAATTTCTTAAAGCCCCATCCATAACGGCTGGTGCAAAACAGCAGATAAAGCATGCTGCCGATAGGCAGAAGGTTGTTGCTGAGGATGAAATCCTCCAGATCCAGAACCGTACTTCCCTCTCCCAGTGGAGCAAAGCCGCTCCAGAGATTAAAGCCCAGCACGCATGGAACAGACAGAATGATGATGGCGGCTATGTTGCAGAGGACCGCCTTCTTAAGGGTGCAACCCGTCAAATCCGTTGCAAAGGAAATGATGTTCTGGAACACCGCAATGATGGTGGAAAAAGCCGCAAAGGACATGAACAGGAAAAACAGTGTCCCCCAGATTCTGCCGCCTGCCATATGGTTAAATACATTGGGCAAGGTAATGAAAATCAGGGACGGCCCTGCTGTGGACTCAATGTTGTAGGCAAAGCAGGCCGGGAATATGATGAGTCCGGCCATGAAAGCCACCAGGGTGTCCAGCAGGGTGACGCTGACCGCTTCCCCTGTCAGCGTTCTCTCCTTGCCGATATAGCTTCCGAAGATTGCCAGGGCCCCGATACCGATGCTCAGGGTGAAAAAGGATTGTCCCAGGGCAGCGAACACGGCTTCGCCGATACCCGCCTCCGCCATTTTCTCAAAGTCAGGCTTCAGATAAAACTCCAGCCCGGGACCGCCTCCCGGCAAAACCATGGAATGTACGGCCAGCACTACCATCAGCACCAGCAGACACACCATCATAACCTTTGTAATACGCTCCACGCCCTTCTGAAGACCCATGGCGCAGACCCCAAAGCACAGGAGGACCACGATGACCATGAACCCTCCCATCAGTGCGGGATTAGCCAGCATACTGCCGAATTCACCGGCCACTGCCTCTGAATCCATGCCGCCAAAATCCCCCTTAAGGGTCTTGAAGAAATAAAGCATCATCCATCCGCCCACTGTTGTGTAGAACATCATCAGAATATAGTTGCCTGCCATGGCAATGTACTTGGTCAGATGCCATTTGCTTCCCTTTGGCTCCAGCAGGTCAAAGGACAAGGCAGCGCTTTTCCGGCTGGCCCTTCCCACTGCAAATTCCATAACTACGATGGGAAGTCCCAGTATCAGCAGGAACACCAGGTATACCAGCACAAAAGCGGCCCCTCCGTATTCGCCTACTATATAAGGGAACCGCCACACATTGCCCAGACCAATGGCGCATCCTGCGCTTATAAGGATGAAGCCCAGCCTTGACGAGAATTTTTCGCGTTCCATCTATATATCCCCCGATTCGTAAATATATCATGAGTTACCGGCCTTTTCAGACAGCCGGACTCAATAAAAGAGCCCTTAATCCTAAGGACTCTTTCATATACTACCATATTATTGAATAAATATCAACCTATCTCTGTCCTTTGTCATAGGGAACGCCGGAGGCCCTGGGAGCCTGGGAGTTCCTGGATGTAAACACAAGGACAATCAGGGTGGCCAGATAGGGTATCATCTTGTACACATAGCTTGGAATCCCTGTTGCCGCCAGGAACGGTATGCCGGAATAGGCTGCCGCCACCGCCTTCATGAGACCGAAGAACAGGGAGGCCCACATGATTTTCACAGGCTTCCACTGTCCGAAGATAAGGACCGCCAGGGCCAGGAATCCATATCCGGCCACATCCGCGTTAAAGTTAGTGGATGTGGGCACCACGAACACCAGCCCCCCTAAACCGCCCAGGACCCCGGATATCAGGACGCCTGCATACTGCATGCGGCTGACATTGATGCCCGCTGCGTCTGCTGCCTGGGGATGCTCGCCGCAGGAGCGCAGCCTCAGTCCGAACCTGGTCCGGTAAAGCACCACGGTGGACAGAATCAAAATGACGACGCCCAGATACGTGGTTATGTATGTGTTCCGGAATAACAAGGGGCCGAAAAACGGGATATTTCCCAGCAGGGGAACGGATTCAATCCGGAAGGTATTGCTGAACTGAATCTGCTGCACTCCCTGGATGACCCTGGCCACAAATATGGCAAAGGCCGGGGCAAACATGTTGAGGGCGGTTCCGCTGATGGTCTGGTTTGCCTTCATGTTGATGGATGCGTAGGCATGGAAAAAGGCAAAGACAGCTCCTGTGGCCGTGGATATAAGGATGGCCAGAATCAGCTGCATCTGTCCGCTCATCCTGCCTCCAGTCATGTTCAGGAACAGGATGCCCGTAAAGGCTCCCATGGTCATGATTCCCTCCAGAGCAATGTTGACTACGCCGCTCCGCTCGGAAAACATGCCTCCCAGGGCCACAATCATCAGGGGAATGGTAAAAAGCATGGTCTGCTGGAATATAAAATAAATCACACTCATGTCTGGCCGCCTCCTTTCTCCCGTTTTCGGTTCATCCGGGTCAGGATGGTCTTCACTATCAGGGCAAAGGCGCTGAAATAAATGATTACCGCCACAATGATGTCAATGATTTCCGTGGAGAATTCAAAGAGCTGCAGGTAAAATCCCCCGGCTGTCAGATAAGCGATGAACAGCCCGGAAAACAGAACCCCGATGGGATGGCTCAGTCCCAGCAGCGCCACGGAGATACCGGTAAAGCCTTCCGGCGCAAGCACATCCTTTATCTCAATGTGCTTGCCGGTACCTGCCAGGTAGAGAAGCCCCCCTGCCATGCCTGCTATGGCTCCTGCTATAACCATGCTCATGATAATGTTCCTTTTCTCATTGATGCCCGCGTACCTGCTGGCGTCCCTGTTAAAGCCCACCGCCTTAAGCTCATAGCCAAAGGTGGTCTTATTGAGGATAACCCATATGAGCAGCACGGCAGCAATGGCCAGAAGGATTCCGCCGCCCACGCTGGACTCCGGAAACAGCTTATCCATTCCCATCTTGGGGATCTGCGCAGTGGCAGCCACATTCCTGGATTCATTGCGCAGGTTGTTAAAGAGAGGCTTGTAGCTCTTTACAATCCAGTTCACCATATACATGCCGATATAGTTCATCATGATGGAGGCAATGACCTCATTCACATTAAAGCAGGCTTTCAGAAACCCTGGGACAATTCCCCACAGAGCCCCGCCCAGAATAGCTGCCAGCAGGGCCACGGCCCACTGAATCCTCCCAAGCCCGGTCCACATAATTCCCACATAGACAGCCGCAAAGGCACCCACGATGAACTGCCCCGGCGTACCGATATTGAACAGGCCCGTCTTAAAGGCAAAGCCAACGGAAAGGCCGGTCAGTATGATGGGGGTTGCATAGTAAAACACCTGTCCCACGCCCTTCAGACCGTGGGTAAAGGCTCCTGTCAGGATAGTTACAAATCCCGGCAGTGCCTGGGACGGATTGCATATCAGGAGTATGACGAATCCTACCAGCAGTCCGATGACAATGGCAAACACCGATGACAGCACACCTACATAATCCCTTTTTCTCCCTGTCCTGTTGTTTAGGCTCACGACGTCTCACCTGCCTTTCCTTTTGGCTCCTGGCGTTTGGAGCCAGCCATGTATAGACCCAGCTCCTTTACCGTCACTTCCCGCGGATTCAAGTCAGCCACAATGGTTCCCTCAAACATGACCAGGATTCTGTCGCTGAGATTCATCACCTCGTCCAATTCCAGGGATATGAGCAGAATGGCCGTGCCCGCGTCCCTCTGCTTCACCAGTTCCCTGTGGATGTACTCGATGGCGCCCACATCCAGCCCTCTGGTGGGCTGGACCGCCAGCAGGATGTCATGGTCCCTGGATATCTCCCTTGCCACGATTGCCTTCTGCTGGTTGCCTCCGGACATGCTGCGCGTGATTGTATCCGCTCCCTCGCCGCTTCGTATATCAAAGTCCTCAATCAGCCTGTTGGCATACTTATAAATCTCCTCATTCTTAAGGAAACCCCAGTGCTGGAACCCAGGCTCAAAATACTGCTGCAGCACCAGGTTATAGGCCAGGTTATAATCCAGCACCAGGCCATGCTTGTGCCGGTCCTCCGGTATATGGCTGAGCCCATGGGTATTGCGGGTGCGTATGCTCTTTTTTGTCACATCCCGGCCGTTTATCAGGATTCTTCCCCCGGCGGTTTCCCCCAGGCCGGTAACGGCGTTCACCAGCTCCGTCTGTCCGTTGCCGTCAATTCCGGCAATGCAGACAATCTCACCGCTCCTTACCTGAAAGCTCACGTCATTTACCACCAGCTTGGAATGTCCTTCCATATGGGATTTTACAGAAACATGCTCTGCCTCCAGCACAGTCCTGCCCGGCGCTGCCGGAGTCTTTTCAACAGACAGGCTCACCTTGCGGCCCACCATCATCTCCGACATTTCCTCCTTGGTGATGGAAGCCACATCCACGGTGCCTATGTATTTTCCCCGCCGCAGAACAGAACACCGGTCTGACACTGCCTTGATTTCATCCAGCTTGTGGGTGATGAAAAGAATGGACTTGCCCTCTGCCACCAGACTTCTCATGATTTCCATGAGCTCGTCGATTTCCTGGGGCGTCAGCACCGCTGTGGGCTCGTCAAATATCATGATTTCATTGTCCCGGTAGAGCATCTTAAGTATCTCCACCCGCTGCTGCATCCCCACCGTGATATCCTGAATCAGCGCGTCCGGGTCAATGTACAGGCCGTAGCGCTCGCTGAGCTCCACCACCTTCTTCCTGGCATTGTCCATCTTCAGGAAGCCATGACTGACCGTCTCCATGCCCAGTACTATGTTCTGGAGCACAGTAAAATTATGTACCAGCTTGAAATGCTGGTGCACCATACCGATTCCAAGGGCATTGGCATCCAGTGGCCCCTTAATCTTCACTTCCCGGCCCCTGACCTTTATGATTCCCTTCTCCGGCTGATAAAGGCCGAACAGAACGCTCATCAGCGTGGATTTCCCGGCACCGTTCTCACCTAACAGTGCATGGATTTCCCCCTTTTTCAACTGAAGGGTGATGTTGTCGTTGGCAATGATACCGGGAAATTCTTTTGTAATGCCTAACATCTCAATAATGTAATCATCCATACGGTTCCCCCTCATATAAAACCGTCCCGGCAGCATACTCCGGCAGCCCCCGCCGCCCGGCGGGATGAGGCGTACCGGTATAACGGCAGGGTGCCGGACATGCCGGCACCCTCTGTGTCATGACTATCTGCCGCAGGTCATTTCAGGCCCTTGTACAGCCCGTATTTCTGCCAGTCCCTACTCCACAAAGGCAACCTTTGTATTGGCCAAATCGGTCAAATCCTTCGTTGGGTCATTATTGTCCGCCGAGAACTGCACCAGCGTAATCTCTCCGTCAGCCAGTTTCTTGTAAATGGCATCATACTGCTCCTGAGAAAACTTCCTAAACTTGGAGGTATCCATGGGAAGTCCCACGCCGTTGTTGGCAACGGTGAACACGGATGTCCTGCCTCCCGGGAAGCTGCCGTCATAGAAATCCTTGACCCCGTCATACACGGAGTTGGAAAGAAGCTTCATGGCAGACGTGATGACTGTCTCGGATTCAGCACTCTGGTCCACATCCACGCCAATTACCTTTGCGTCCTTTTCCTGCGCGGCCGCCATCACGGAATTGCCTACCGCGCCGCCGCATCCGAAGATTACCTCTGTACCGTTCTGATACCAGGAGGCAGCCATGGACTGCGCCTCCGGTGTGGCTGAAAATGCGCCTGTGTAATTATACATGATTTCCAGGTCCGTAACTGCGTCCTCCTCAGCGGCAAACGCTGCGCCCTGGACAAAACCATATCCGAAACGAATAACTGCCGGCACTGCCATGCCCCCCATGAATCCAAGCTTCGTGTATCCGTCCTTTACAGCCGCATAGCCTGCCAGGAAACCTGCCTGGTCCTCCTGGAACAGAATGGGCATTACATTATCATTTGTCTTATAATTGTAATCTGCATCATGGGGCTCCCCGTCCAGCAGGATGAAGTGCACATCCGGGTACTTGTCCTGAGCCATGTAGATGGGTTCCTCAAACAGGTATCCGGGGCATACTACCAGCTTAGCACCTCCCTCAATGGCCAGGCCGATGGTTTCCAAAAAGGAATCCGTAGTGCCTTCCTGGGGCTGGTAATATTTATAGGAGATGCTGTTCTCATCCGCATACTTCTTAAGGCCCTCCCATGCGCCCTGGTTAAAGGACTTATCGTCTATGGTCCCCAGGTCGGTGACCAGGGCAAGCTCATAGCCTTCGGAGCCTCCCTTGGACGAGGCTGTCTTTGCGGCATCTCCTTCCTCTGCCTTGGACTCTTCCTTTGCTTCTGATTTGCTGTCTGAAACCGGAGCCTCTGTTTCTGCGGGTGCGGCCTTGGTGTCTGTTCCTGATGACCCTGAGCAGGCTGTCAGGGAACCGGCCATGACCGCTGCCAGGGCAAGTGCCAGTATCCGTTTTTTCATAAGCATGATTCCTCCTCTTCAAATATGATTGTGTAACATCTAAGTACAACTCTAACTTATCATAGATTACAATTTATTACAACCTTTTCGCCGTATTTTTGTCATACTCGTCAAAAATTGCTTTCTGCCTGTCACACTTTGTGGGAGATTTGGCCCAAGTGAACGCGGCGTAGCGGGCTACGTTAAGTTTCCTATAAATCAAACAGGGATAACTGATTGGATTTTGGAAGGTCCTTGAGCAGCCCCAGGTCCGACATAAGGGAGCAGAGGGTGCCGTTTACCTTGGAACGGGTGCTGAAATCCTCGATGGACAGGAAAGGTCCGTCCTTGACCGCATCCACCACAGCCTCAGCAGCCTTCTCACCCAGGCCGTCGATGCTGCTGAGGGAAGGCATCAGCTTGCCGTCTATGATTTGGAAATGCCGTGCCTTAGCCCGGTAGATATCAATGGGCGTAAAATCAAAGCCTCTTGCATACATTTCCTGTACAATACGCATGTCCCTCAGGGTATCCTGTTCCTTCTTGGACAGGGTGTCCGCCCTTTTCTTATAATCAGCCAGATAGTATTCCAGCTTATCCCTTCCCTGGCACATGATTTCATAGGAAAACGCGCTGGCGCGGATACTGAAGAATGCGGCGTAATAGGCCAGGGGATAAAATATCTTACAGTAAGCAATGCGCCATGCCATCATAACGTAGGCAGCCGCATGGGCCTTTGGGAACATGTACTTGATTTTCTTGCAGGACCAGATATACCAGTCCGGAACACCGTGGGCCTTCATCTCCTCCTCCCACTCCGGCTTTAATCCCTTTCCCTTTCGCACGCTCTCCATGATGGTGAAGGAAAGTCCCTGCTCCAATCCCTGGGCAATCAGGTAAATCATGATGTCGTCCCGGGTACAGATGGCTGTCTGAATGGTGGCCTTTCCCTCCTGAATCAGTGTCTGGGCATTGCCCAGCCACACATCCGTACCATGGGCCAGACCGGCGATACGCACCAGGTCGGAAAAATACTTGGGCTTGGTGTCAAGAAGCATCTGCATGGCAAAGTCCGTACCGAACTCAGGCACGCCCAGGGCGCCCAGGGGACAGCCGCCGATATCGTCCGGCATGATTCCAAGGGCAGATGTATCCTGGAACAGGCTCATGACCTCCCGGCTGTCCAGTGGAATATCCTTTACAGGGTCAATGCCAATCAGGTCCTGAAGCATACGAATCATGGTGGGATCATCGTGTCCCAGTATATCCAGCTTCAGCAGGTTGTGGTCAATGGAATGGTAGTCAAAATGGGTGGTGACCGTGGAGGTGGTCATATCGTTTGCAGGGTGCTGCACCGGGGTAAAGGAATAGATTTCCTCACCCAGGGGAAGCACGATAATGCCTCCGGGGTGCTGTCCTGTTGTCCTTCTCACTCCCACGCAGCCCTGCACGATGCGGTTAATCTCACAGTTTCGCTTCCTGGTTCCCCTTTCCTCGTAGTACTTCTTCACATATCCAAAAGCCGTCTTATCCGCCAGGGTGCCGATGGTTCCCGCGCGGAAGGTCTGTCCCTTTCCAAAGATAACCTCCGTATAATCATGGGCCTTACTCTGGTATTCGCCGGAGAAGTTAAGGTCGATATCCGGCTCCTTGTCTCCCTTGAATCCCAGGAATGTCTCAAAGGGGATGTCAAACCCATCCTTTTCCAGGGGCGTTCCGCACACAGGGCATTCCCTGTCCGGCATATCGCATCCGGCCATACCGGAGAACTGCTTCACTTCTTCGGAATCAAAATCATAGTAACGGCACTTGGGGCAATGGTAATGGGGGCTCAGCGGGTTTACCTCAGTGATACCGGACATGGTGGCCACGAAGGAGGAGCCTACGGAACCACGGGACCCCACCAGATATCCGTCCTCATTGGACTTCCACACCAGCTTCTGGGCAATGATGTACATAACCGCGAACCCGTTGGTGATAATGGAATGAAGCTCCCGCTCCAGGCGGTCCACTACGATTTTAGGCAGGTCCTCCCCGTACATCTCATGGGCCCTGTCATAACATATTTTGGTCAGCGTCTTATCGGAATCCTCGATGACAGGAGGACACTTGTCCGGCCGCACCGGGGCAATCTTATCACACATGTCGGCAATCTTCCTGGTGTTGGTGATCACCACCTCGTGGGCCTTATCCGGTCCCAGGTAGGAAAATTCCTCCAGCATCTCCTCTGTTGTCCTCAGATACAGGGGAGCCTGGTCGTCCGAGTCCTTAAATCCCTGGCCTGCCATGATGATTCTGCGGTATACCTCGTCCTGGGGGTCCAGGAAGTGGACGTCGCAGGTGGCGCAGACAAGCTTGTTAAACTGCATTCCCAGTTCCACTATCTTTTTATTAATATCAATCAAATCCTCCTGGGACTTAACCGTGCTCTTCTCGTCCCGAAGCATAAACGCGTTGTTTCCCAGAGGCTGGATTTCCAGGTAATCGTAGAAATTCACAAGCCTGGCAATCTCCGTATCCGGCGCGCCGCGAAGCAGGGCCTGATACAATTCCCCGGCCTCGCAGGCTGAACCGATGATCAGTCCCTCCCGGTATTTCTCCAGCAGGCTTTTGGGAATTCTGGGCCTTCTGGCATAGTACTCCAGGTGGGACCAGCTCACCAGACGGTACATGTTCACACGCCCGATGTCGTTCTTGGCCAGAATGATGACATGGTGGGTGGGCAGCTTGCGTATGGTATCCGTGTCCATGGTGCTGAGGGCATTGAGCTGGTCTAAATCATTTACATCCCGGTCCCGCAGCATCTTCACAAAGGCCGCAAATATCTCCGCCGTGGCTCCTGCGTCGTCCACCGCCCTGTGGTGGTTCTGGAGCGAAATATTCAGGGCCTTGGCAACAGTGTCCAGCTTAAAACGGTTCAGATTGGGCAGAAGAAGCCTGGCTATGGCAACGGTGTCCAGCACTGTGGGGTTGAAAGGCAGCTCCAGTTCCTCCGCAAAATGGTGTATAAATCCCACATCGAAGCCTGCATTGTGGGCTACAAGAACCGCATCCCCCACAAACTCCAGAAATTGCGGCAAAATTACGTCGATTTTTGGGTATGAAAGCACCATGGAATCGTTGATGCCTGTCAGCTTCTCTATGTCAAAGGGAATGGGCACGTCCGGATTCACAAAGGATGAGAATTTATCCGTAATCCTGCCGTCCACCACCTTCACTGCGCCAATCTCAATGATTTTGTTCTTCTTAGGGCTGAAGCCTGTTGTCTCGATATCGAATACCACAAAGGTATCCTCAAAATCCTGGCCTCTGGAATTCTCTACCAGCTGTTTGGTATCGTCCACCAGGTATCCCTCCACCCCATAGAGGATTTTAAAGGTATCCCCCTTGTCCAGGGCATGGTTGGCATCCGGGAAGGCCTGGACACAGCCATGGTCCGTGACAGCCACGGCAGGCATGCCCCACTGCCTGGCCCTCTTGATGATGCTTTTCACCTCGGATACGCCGTCCATATCGCTCATCTTGGTATGGCAGTGCAGCTCCACACGTTTCTCCAGGCTGGAATCCATGCGCTTGCTGGTAAAATCGTCCGCTTTCTTGATTCCCACGATGGATCCAAGTGTCAGCTCACCGTCAAATTTGTCAATGGTGGTGACGCCCTTCACCTTTATGAACATGCCCGGCTTGATAACGGATTTTACATCGTCAAATATCTCCGGACGGATAAACATTTTTACCGTAATGGTATCCGTAAAATCCGACACATCAAAGGTAAGAATGAATTTGCCGCTTCGAAGCTCCCGGTTCTCACAGGTCAGTACCTTTCCTCTTAAGGTAACCTCACCGATTTCCCCGTCGATCTTCTCAATCTCCACGGGCTCGTCCTCAAAGTCCCGTCCGTAGAGCACATCCGGGTTGTTGGAACGCTTGACCGAGTATTTCCTGTCGTCGCCAAAGCCGCTGTCCTTATCCCTTCCCCAGCCCTTGCGCCCTTTGCCAGGCTGAGGCTTAACTCCCTTAAAGCCCTGCTTCTGGCCGCTGCCCTGGCCTGACTGGCCCGGTTGGCCTGGCTGGGCCGCGCTGCCGGATGAGCCAGGCGCGCCTGACTGGCTCCCGTTGTCTCCCGGTGCGCCCCCGTCTCCCACGTCCCCGGAGGCAGCCTGGGCCATAAGCGCATCCCACGGAGCGCCCTCCGGTCCCTGGCCGGCGTCAAAAAAGGAATCCTGGTCTGACTTGCCGCCCTTTCCCGCCAGCAGCTCCTGGCCTTCCAGTACCTGGGCGGAGAAGGAGGCTCCCATTGCTTCCAGCTCTTCCTTGTGGTTCTGCCAGTATATGGCCTGGGCCTCCCGCTCCATCTTAAGCTCAATCTGTTTTCTGCGGTCGCTGCCCTGAGGCTCCACATAGGCAAAGCGCACCTCCACAGGCAGTCCGCACCGCTCTGCAAAGACCTTCTCTATGACGCGCTTTAACTCCCCTGTCCTGTCCCGGTTCACCATGGTGTCCTCCACGGTTAAAACCATGATATCCTCCTTCTCAAATGTAATCCGGGCTTTGCGGAACATGGTGTACTCGATGATGCTGTAATTTTTAAGTTCCAGAAGAAGACTGTCCTTATATACATCCAAAAGCTTTTTGGGCGTATACTGGTCTGACAGCCTGTATTTTTCCTGAATCTTGATGACCACCTGCTTATCAGGGAACAGCTGGTCCCTGATGCCCCGCTCCAGGTCGTATATATTCTGTTTATGTATCAGCCTTGCGCTCTTTAAATAAATGCGGATAGAGCTTCTATCCCTGGTGGTGGTCACCTTCTCCACCTGGGCCAGGCCTAAAAGCTCCTTCAGGGATTCCGCTATATTGAGGGTTGGAAATACTTCCAGAAAATTCTTTGCCATATATCCGTCTTCCTTCTATGCCTGGCGTTCCCGGCTCATGGCCAGCAGTTCTTCCCGTAGTACTGCCAGAAGCTCAGACTCAGGCACCTTGCGGATGATTTCGCCCCTTCGTATCAGCAGGCCTTCGCCCACGCCGCCTGCGATGCCGATGTCCGCCTCCCTGGCTTCACCGGGTCCGTTGACAACACAGCCCATGACAGCCACCTTCACATCCAAATCGTCAAACTCCGTCACCATGTTCTCCACCTGGTTTGCCAGGCCAATCAGATCAATCCGCGTACGCCCGCAGGTGGGACAGGACACCACCTCAATGCCGCCCTTTCTCAGTCCCAGGGTCCGCAGAATCAGCTTGGCGCTCTTTATCTCCTCCACCGGTTCTCCGGTCAGCGACACACGGATGGTATCCCCGATGCCCTCATGAAGGATGATACCCAGCCCCACTGAGGACTTGATGTTGCCGGACATCAGGGTGCCGGACTCCGTGATTCCCACATGGAGAGGATAATGGGTCTGCATGGCAATCAGCTCATGGGCCTTTACGCACATGAGCACATCCGAGGATTTGATGCTGATGACCAGATTGTCATAACCCATATCCTCGATGAGCTTCACCTTATCCAGTGCGCTCTCCACGATGCCTTCCGCTGTGACGCCCCCGTATTTTTCCAGCAGCGGCTTCTCCAGGGAGCCGCTGTTGACACCCACGCGGATGGGCACCCCGTATTCCCTTGCCCGGTCCACCACTGCCTGCACCTTGTGTCGGTCACCGATGTTGCCGGGATTGATGCGGATTTTGTCCGCCCCGTTCTCCATGGCGGCAATGGCCAGACGGTAATCAAAGTGGATGTCTGCCACCAGCGGAATATGAATCTCCTTTTTGATGTCAGCCAGCGCTGAGGCGGCTTCCATGGTAGGCACCGCCACGCGGATAATGTCGCAGCCGGCCTGCTCCAGCCTGCGGATCTGAGCCACCGTGGCCCGCACATCCTCGGTCTTTGTATTGCACATGGACTGAATCAGGACAGGGTTTCCCCCGCCGATGACCCGGTCCCCAATCTGAATCACTTTTGTATCTTTCCTGGTCATATATACCTCTCTTTTCTGATATGAAACAAAGCCGTTAAAATAATTTCCGGACATCGTTAAACAGGATAAGCACCATAAGGGCCAGAAGGACCATCATTCCCGCCATGTGGACCATGCCCTCCTTTTCCTTGTCAATGGGCTTTCCCCTTACGGCCTCTATAACGAGGAACACAAGGCGCCCGCCGTCCAGAGCCGGAATGGGCAGCAGGTTCATGACGCCCAGGTTGGCGCTTAAGAGTATGGTAAAATTAATCAGCATGAGCACCACGGCCGACAGGCCATAGGGCGCTGTTTCATCCACCGTGGTGTCAATGGCGTTCACAATCCCCACCGGACCGCTGATATCGTTGACAGACACCATGCCGTGGAACATCATGTAAAAGGTGTCAAACACATAGTGAATCCAGTACTGTACCTCATAGGCGCTGTGTACCAGAAGCTGCCCTATGTTCTCCACCGTGTTGGGGACCGGGTTAAACTGGACCCCCATCATATACTGGTTGTTCTCCGCGGAAAAGACAGGCTCCAGCTCTGTGCTGAAGCGTTCCGTCCCTCCCCCTTCTTCCGTCCTCTCCCAGGTGACCTTAAGAGATTTCTGCGGGTGGGTGAACAGGTACCAGTTTATGTCCCTGTAGGAATGGACCTTTCTGCCGTTTACGGATTTAATCACATCGCCGGCCTCCATGCCGGCAGCCTGGGCCGGATATCCGTCCACAACCCCTGCCAGGCGGGTGGTGTCATACCCCGTAATGCCGATGAGCACCATGGAAAGACCGAAGGCCAGGATAAAATTAAACACAGGCCCGGCTGCCACCACGGAAATCCTGGCCCATACGGACTTGTTGTTAAACGCGCTTTCGTCTGTTATCCCCTCGTCTTCCCCCAGCATCATGCAGGAGCCGCCAAACGGCAGTATCTTAAAGGAATACCGGGTGCCGCCCTTTTCAAAGCTGAACAGCCTTGGCCCCATGCCAAGGGAAAATTCAATGACACCTATCCCATTTAACTTTGCAAACAAAAAGTGGCCGAATTCGTGAATCATGATAATGATTCCCAGCATCAGCATCGCAATAATCAAGCTCATCCGGCTCTCACCTGTCCATCCGGCGCACCGCCGCCCTTTTTTGTGCGCAGCGTGCGCCTCCTTTCTGTCTTAATTCCATTTTGATTTTATATAGTCGTATGTTTCCTGTTCTGCCTCCAGAATCTGCGCCACATCCGGGGAGGGCTTCACACAGTGATGCTCCATGGCTCCCTCAATCATATCCACGATGGTGAGGTAGTTGATTTTTTTCTCAAGGAACATGGCAACTGCCATCTCGTTGGCCGCGTTGAACACCGTTGGCAGGGTACCTCCCCTGCGTCCCGCCTCATAGGCCAGCTTAAGGCCCCTGAATGTCTCCATATTCGGCACCTCAAAGGCAATCTGCGCAAGCTTCGCGAAATCCAGCCGGTCTCCCGGAAGGAAACGGCGCTCCGGATAATAGAGCGCATACTGAATCGGCAGCTTCATATCGGGTGTGCCTAACTGGGCTATGACGGCCCCATCCTCAAATTCAACCATGGAGTGGATAATGCTGGCCGGCTGTACCACCACCTGAACCTGGTCCATCTCCACCCCGAACAGCCAGTGGGCCTCCATGACCTCCAGCCCCTTGTTGACCATAGTGGAGGAGTCTATGGTGATTTTATGCCCCATGGACCAGTTGGGATGCTTTAACGCGTCCTCCAGCCGGACCTTTTCCAGCTGCTCCCTGGTAAATCCGCGGAACGGACCGCCTGAGGCAGTGAGCAGTATCTTGCGAAGGGGATTGCCGGCCGCGCCCTGTAAGCACTGAAATATGGCAGAGTGCTCCGAATCCACCGGCAGCAGCTTCACGCCCTTTTCCCTGGCAAGGGGCATGATGATATGACCGGCAGTCACCAGGGTTTCCTTGTTGGCCAGGGCAATATCCTTCCCGGCTTCCATGGCTGCAATGGTGGGACGAATTCCAATCATCCCCACCACGGCCGTCACCACCAGGTCTGCTTCCGGCGACCTGGCTGCCTCCATCAGTCCCTCCATGCCGCTTGCCACCTTCACATCCAGGTCAGCTACCGCGGCCCGCAGTTCCTTTGCCTTCTCTTCATCCCAGAGACAGGCCAGCCTGGGCTTAAACTCACGGATTTGTTCCTCCATCAGCTTTACATTGCTGCCGGCGGCAAGGGCTGTCACCTGGATATCCTTATTGTATCTCACCACTTCCAATGTCTGGGTGCCGATGGAACCCGTGGAACCCAGAATTGTAATCTTCTTCATCATAACTTATATTCTCCCTATCCTGAAGAAATACTCAAAAAGCCCATCCTTATTTTAAAAATGTGAGGGCAAAATAAATGGCGGGGGCCGTGAATATCATACTGTCAAACCGGTCCAGGATACCTCCGTGGCCCGGAATCAGATGGCCGTAATCCTTTATATTGTGGTTTCTCTTAATAGCGGAAGCCGCCAAATCTCCAATCTGGGAAATAACTGCCGCAATGGCGCAGGCAATGGCGCAGGCCGCCTGGGGATTATCAAGCTCCGCCATGCCGCCTCCGAAAAGGGATGCGTAGATAAAGCCCAGAAGGGCCGCGCCGGCCACGCCTCCCACAGCCCCCTCTATGGATTTCTTGGGGCTCAGGACAGGGGCCAGCTTATGCCTGCCCAAAAGCATGCCTGTACAGTAGGCAAAGGTATCGCAGCCCCATGAGCTTAAAAATATAAGCCACACCAGGTATGCCCCGTCGTTCATAACCCTTGTCTGGTACAGGAATGACAGCATGATGGGCACATAGCATACGCCAAAGAACGCGCCCGTCACCTCCTCTGTCTTATACTCAGGGAAGGTAAGCACATAAAGGGCCATCATCGCCATCAGGCAGGCGATAATCATAAGCGTCACATAGCGCTGTCCCTCAAACCACAAAAGTCCATAATAGGAGCAGGCCGTCACATAGCCCACAACAGCCAGGGAACGCCGCTGCATTCCCAGAGCCCTGTAAAGCTCAAATAAACCGATGATGGATATAAGGGCCGTAACGGCATACAGCAGGATTCCTCCCTGCCCAACAATGACAATGGACAGAAGCACCAGTATGATACCGCTGATTAACCGGGTCGTAAACATGGCCTTCTCCTTTCCCTCTCCTTACTTTACAGCGCCGAACCGCCGCTCTCTCTTATTATACTGCACTATAGCTTTTTCTAATTCCTCCTGGCCAAAATCCGGCCAAAGACAATCCGTCACCACGATTTCCGTGTAAGCCAGCTGCCACAGCAGGTAATTGGACAGCCTCAGCTCTCCGCTTGTGCGGATTAAAAGGTCCGGGTCCGGCATTCCTGCCGTATCCAGATAGGATGCAAACAGAGCTTCGTCCACCTGGTCCGGGTCCGCCTTTCCCAGGGCGCAGTCCCTGGCCAGCCTGGCGGCCGCCCTGCGGATCTCGTCCCTGCCTCCGTAATTCACTGCAATGACAAAGGTAAGCCCTGTGTTATCCTGTGTCTCTGACTCCAGCCGGTTGATGCCTTCTATGATATCCCTGTCAAAGCGGCTTCTGTCGCCAATCATCTTTACCCGTACATTATTGGCAGACGCAATCTTTAAAAGCCGCACCATATAGTAGCGGAACAGCTGCATCAGCGCCCCCACTTCCTCCGCGGAACGTTTCCAGTTCTCGGTGGAGAACCCATAGACAGTCAGATACCTGATTCCCATTCTGGCTGCAATCTCAACGGTTTTCTCCACGGTGACACAGCCTTCCTTGTGCCCCATGGTGCGGGGAAGCCCACGTTTTTTGGCCCAGCGGCCATTTCCGTCCAGTATCAGGGCCACGTGCTCCGGTATAATCATATCCTTATCTAATGCCATTCTTTTTCTGCCTTTCTTGTCTAAATGTAACTTTCCCAAATAATATCTTTATCATGTTATATCTTTCCGGAATCAAAAACAAATTAAGAGGCAGGAGTCACTCCTGCCTCCCATATTCATTTATCACGGATTACACGGTCATGATTTCCTTGGTCTTTTCTTCCACTGCCTTGTCAACCTTCTCCACCATCTTATCCGTAAGCTTCTGCATCTTCTCTGTCATCTGGGTCAGATCATCCTCAGAAATATCCCCTGCCTTCTCTGCCTTCTTAAAGGCCTCGTTTGCGTCACGGCGGATATTGCGCAGGGCTACCTTTGCGTTGTCGCCCTTTTTCTTTACATCCTTGGAAACTTCCCTTCTGCGCTCCTCTGTCATCTCAGGGAACACCAGACGGATACAGTTTCCGTCGTTGGTGGGATTGATGCCCAGCTCAGATGTGAGGATGGCTTTCTCAATTGGCTTAAGAAGGCTCTTCTCCCATGGCTGAATCACAATCATGCGGGCTTCCGGAACAGAAACATTGCCAACCTGCTGGAGGGGTGTAGGCGTGCCGTAATAGTCCACCTTAATCTTGTCCAGCACATGGGGATTGGCACGTCCTGCGCGGATGGTGCCGTAATCAGACAGCAATACATCCAGTGTCTTATTCATCTTGTCCTCATAAACTTTTAATTCTTCCATAAGTTCCTCCTGTTAATGCAGCCTTCCCTGCTGCTTAATAATGTTCGCTTTATTACGCAGTAACGATGGTCCCGTTAATCCGGCCCTGCATGGCGTTTGCAATCCCGTCCTTCTCATTGAGACTGAACACCGCCATGGGCATCTTATGCTCCATACACATAATAGACGCAGTCAAATCCACCACAGCCAGCTGCCTGTCAATGACTTCCTGTATGGAAATGGTGTCATACTTCTTTGCCTCTGGGTTCAGCTTTGGATCGCTGTCATACACTCCGTCAATGGCCTTGGCTAACAGGATGCAGTCGGCTTCCATCTCAATGGCCCTGAGGGCAATTCCCGTATCCGTGGAAAAATAGGGATGTCCTGTCCCGCCTGCAAAGAATACTACCATGCCCTTTTCAAAATACTTATTCGCCCTGTCCTTGGAAAACAGCTTGGTCATGGAGCCGCACTCGAAGGGCGTAAGAATCTGCGTCATCATGCCTGCATTTCTGAAAATCTCAGAAACATAAATACAGTTCATAACAGTGGCCAGCATACCAATCTGGTCTGCCTTGGTCCTGTCAATGGCCTCACTGGTACGGCCTCTCCAGAAATTACCCCCGCCAATGACGATTCCCACCTGTATACCTGCATCTACAGAGAGCTTTACCTGCCTGGCAACTTCCTTCACCGTGTCCTCGTCAAACCCGGTTTTCTTAGGGCCTGCAAGGGCCTCTCCGCTTAACTTTAAGAATACACGTTTCATCTTCATAAAGGTTTTATCTCCTTGTTGCAATATCTGTGGCTATTATAGCATAGTTAAGTCAATTTGCAAAGAAAAAGAAATTATTTATCATTTTTTCCATTTCGTCTAACATTTCATAAATAAAAATTGAGATTTTCTGGCTTTTATATTATAATAAAGGAAATGCGATTGCAGACAACCGCTTACATGACTAAGGAGGAAACAATCATGAGTTTGTTTCACCATAAAAAAGAAAAAGGGGCAGCAGAGCTTCCGCCTTCACCGCCCGTCTTTACCCCGACTGAACCGGATGCTGCCAGTGAGGGCCGCGCAGCCTGCATGAACAGGCTGGAATCCGTACTGGGCACCCCCTCGTCCAAGGGTGTGGTTCTAAAGCTCTATCTGGAGAATTTCAAGAGTCTGAATAAGACGTTCGGATATGATTACTGTGAGGACCTTCTGTCCCAGATAAAAAGCTATTTGAAGGAAGTGGCTGAGGGCAATATCTACCGTTACATAGGCGTGGAATTCATTATCATATTGGAACAGTTATCAGAAGGGCAGGCTTGTGACCTGGCTGATGAGATTCTGGAACGCTTCGGAAATGTTTGGAAAATACGCGGCGTGGACTGTCTGTGTTCCGCACAGATAGGCCTCTGCTCCTATCCCGGTCATGCAACCAACACGGATGAGCTGCTTAAGCGCCTGGACCTGGCTGTGTCGGCTTCCTCCGACTGGGGACCGAACCAGATGGCTGTATATGACAGCAGCATGCATACCCAGTTCGTCCGCCGCCAGGCTGTTGCCATGTACCTTCAGACAGCCCTGGAAAAGAATGAGCTGGAAGTCCGCTACCGTCCCACCTATAACCTGAAGGAAGGCCGTTTTACAAGGGCTGATTCCTACATGAGAATCTTCATTCAGGGCATCGGACTGGTGGGCGCCGCTGAGTTTATGTCCATAGCAGAGGATTCCGGTCAGATTAGGGCCATTGGATACTACGCCCTGGACCATGCCGGAAAATGCATAAGCCAACTGATGAATACCGGAAGGGTATTTGACTCCATCTGTATCCCTGTTTCGCCGGTGCTTCTGGTTCAGGAAGATTTCCTGGAGCAGGTCACAAAGGTCCTTGAGACCTACCGGATACCCAAAGGCAAGCTGGCCCTGGAGGTAGATGACAGCGCCCTGTCCAATGTATATCTGAATGTAAACATCACCATGCAGGAACTCTCCGACATGGGTGTGGAGCTGGTGCTCAACAACTTCGGCTCCGGATGCGCTCCTGTCAGCAGTATCCTGGACCTTCCCATCAACACAGTGAAGCTGGAGCGCATGTTTGTATGGCAGCTGGAGACCAATCCCAAATCGGCTTCCATAGCAGGCGGCCTGATTCAGATTGCCAGGGAACTGGGCATCCATATCATCGCGGAGGGCGTGGAGACAGAGAACCAGCTGAATGCCCTGAACAGCTATCAGTGCGAGTATCAGCAGGGCTTCTACTACGCTCCCACCATGGAGCAGGATGTGCTCATAAAGGTCATGGGAACTACCCTGGATGAGTCCAGAGTTACTATTGAGGAAGAGAAGCTCAAGATGAAGATGTAAAACCAGAAAAAATACCAGAAAATATCAGAAAACGCAGGTTTCGTTTAGAGCGGTTCCTGCGTTTTCTGTATTGTTATCATTTTCAAATATCAAATTACGGCTTCCACTGGGCATAAATGGATTCATTGATTTCTCTTCCTATGTTGGTATAGACATGATTTCCGTAATTTTTCATAATTTCCGGTGATTTTTTACTTCTCCATCGGATAAACCAATCCCCACTGTCTGCGAAGCTCATCCATCCATCCCATCATCCGCAGCGTTTCCTCATGAGGCATTTCAGGGCACTCCAAAGCTCCCTCTTCAATCGCCCGCAGACAGGCCTCCACCTCATATTCATACCCGCTGATCTGCTTAGGGGTATCGTAGGATGCAATCATATTCCTGGAGCGGTCATAGACCCTGATACCCTCACAGTTGTTGATGTTCTCCACTTCAATGAATCCATTGTCACCATAGATGATGCCCCGGCGGTCGCTGAGTCCCATTGCGCTGCTGCATAGAACGGCCATCCTGCCATCCTTATAGGTGATGGTGATGCTGTTCTGAGCGTCCACGCCGGTCTCCGTCATCACCGCGGTACCGGTGATAGAATCCACCTCATCCCCAAACACCATGGACGCAAAATTGAGCGGGTAAATTCCCACATCCAAAAGGGCTCCTCCTGCCAGCTCAGGGCGCATGATACGCTCTTTTCCGCTGATGATATAGCCCAGGTTGGCCGTAAGCATATAGGGCCTGCCTATAACGCCGCTTAGCAGCACATCGTCCAGGGTTTTCCTCATGGGCATATACCGGGTCCAGATAGCCTCTGTCAGAAGCAGCTTCTTTTCCCTGGCCAGTTCAAGCACTTCCCTGGCCTGTGACTCATTGACCGTAAAGGACTTTTCGCACAGTACATGCTTTCCGTGGTTCAGGCATAATTTAATATGCTCATAATGGTGCGAATGAGGCGTGGCAATGTATACAAGCTCTACCCCGGCATCCTCCACCAGTTCCTCATAAGAGCCATAGGCTTTCTCAAAACCATACTTTTGTGCAAATTCAGCTGCCCTCCCGTAGTCCCTGGCAGCCACCGCATAATTTTGTGCGCAGTCCATCTCTTTGATGGTATCTGCCATGGTACCGGCAATTGACCCGGCTCCAATAATACCTACCTTCATATTAGTAACCCTCCTTTATTCCTGTATTATTCCATTTTCTTCCAATTCTTTTCCTGCATTTCCGGTAACCACATGGACATGCCTGTATGGAATGGAAATACCCACGGCATCGAAATTTTTCTTAATGAGCCGGCGTATGTCGCTGCAGGCAGTGAAATTGTCATCAATGTTCTTGGTCCAGACCGTGGATTTAAGGATGATTCCGTCATCCCCCAGTTCCTTTACCGCCACATTGACCTTATTTCCCTCTGACGGGTCCGAACGGATGTCCACCACCAGCGGATAGGAGGCAATGGTTTCCCGCATTACTTCGATTGCCTGTTCCAGGTTGCTTTCATAGCTGATCGAGACTTCCATGTAATTGCCTATATAATCATTGTTATAGTTGCTGTTTTCCACAATTGCCTTATTGATGACACTGTTGGGAATAATCATGCGGCTGTTGTGGTAGGTCCGGATTACGGTATGGCGCACTGTCATATCCTCCACGATTCCGGAGATACCCAAACTGCTTATATTCACTTTCTCGCCCAGATTAAAGGGGCGGGACCAGCTGAGCATGACGCCGCTTATGACGTCCGCCAGAACCTGCTGCGCCGCAAAACCAACGATAGCTACTAACAGAGAGGAGCTGGTAAGCAGTGTAGCGCTCAGCGCCTTTGTGGTATTGAAAAGTCCGCTGATACAGATAAAAGCTATGATTGTCAGCACGACCTTTGACATGCTCCGGAGGAACTTAATATGAATCTGTTCCTTCCGCTTCAGAATCATCCCGAATATCTTGTTGAGCGCGAACATTCCCCCGCTCCAGAATACAACAATTACCGCTATCTTAATCAATAAAATCTGCATTCAAATATATCCTTTCATAATTATGTCGTTCCTATTAAGCCGTTCCTTCTACGTACCATGCATGTTATGTACCACGTACTGCAATAGTAGTCTACCATACCGCCCCGTTTATTGCAATCTCCATATTCTGAACGTCTCCCTTGTCCGTATCTCTAACCCCTATCCCTTTTCTACATTCCTCTTTCCCTGCCGCCTCTCTCCGCCATCCTTAATCTCCATGATTACCTCCCTGTTCAGCCCCGTTCCCGCGAGTACCCGCTTAATGAAAGCAGCCTGCTTCCGGTCCACCCTTGCATAGAGACTTCTGACCCTCAGTGCTCCCAACATTTTATCCCTGTATTCCCTCAGAGAGTCATCCTTCAGCAGGTATTCAGATAGGGCAGGCGGTCCCAGGAATTCTCCTGTATGAGAAGGAGTATCAGGTATCTTCTGACATATATGGAATACGGGCATTTTCCCGCAGTCTCATCGGATCCCCTCCATTTTTCCTGTTCCCCGTAAAGCAGTCCGGCCCCTGGATGTATCTCATTTTTCCTGATGCACACATAAGCTGCCTTGGATATACAGGGTCTGGTATCAAGAAGATACTTCCAGTAGATTCCTTCTCCTTCTGCCCCCATCAGCATACCTGCGGTTTCCAGGGCGCTTCTGACCACCTTTTCAGATTCGTGTTCCAAAAACGGAAAAACAAGGTCCGTCAGTCCATGCCTGTCGTCCAGCTCCCTTCCCTGCTCCCCGATTCCCAAAACAGCTGTCACCGGGTCAGGATCCTTCAGATGTTTCTCATAGAACGCAAGGACATCCAGCTGGCTGTGTTTTCTAACTATGTAGGCAGCCAGATCCCGCATGCCGTAATTGACATCCAGCAGCAAATTCTCCACGCCCGGCCAGGCGCATTTGAGGACATGGTATTTATACTCCAGGGCCTTTCGCCTGATACAGGAACTGCGGTGCAGCAAATAACAGTCAATCATTTCCATGGAACACTGGCAGAGGGCACTGACAGGGAACCTGCCTCCTGGTCCAGCCGTTCCCCCATGATTTCCCCAATGTGTTCCACGGTCCGGTCATCCCTTCTCCCGGAGCGTTTTACCTTATCCAGGGCCATCATGGCCATAAACAATTCATCCAGGGGACATATCTCCAGGCGGGCTGATACTGCCCGGGCAGCAGACAGGCCTGGCGGTAATAGCCGTTGGGATGAAAGCTTCCCAGAGCCAATACCCAGAAGTAATCCCTATCTGACCGGAACCAGTCCTTTTTCTCCCTTATATTAAGTTTTTTCCAGTCAATGCTCCATTCCATGGAGGTATACTGCCGGAAATGTTCGCTGAGCCGTATCACCTGCCTCATGGTCATATGCTCTGCACAGTACACCTGGGAAAGACTGGACATATCCATTTTTTCCAGTCTGGATATGGTTTGGGACAGCTTCGCATGATATGCCCTTTTCAGCCGTTCCTTCTCGTATTTTTCCCAAAACATGGAAAACCTCCCTTCTGCCTGACAAAGAATTCCTTTTCCTGCATTACCCCTGACTATAGAAGCTCCATCTCCTGAGCCTTATCCAGCCATTCCATACAGGCCCTGTGCCATTCCTCCCAGGCCTGTTTCAGGCGCAGGCACTGGTTCTCATATTCATCCATCCGATCCCAGACTCCGCCATTCCAGTACTCTCCGGATCCCTGCCACATGGACTGCAGTTCCCTCACCTGCTCTGTCAGATATTCCACCGCATTCCCGGCAGGCTCCAGACGTTCGGCTGCCAGGCGCATGTTCCATTCCCGATATGCCTCATCCTCCGGTATTTCCCTTAACCGGTGGCGTTCTGCCTTTGGCACTGCGCGCATACCCGCTATCAGCGCCTGCTCCTCTGCTTTTATCTGTGCTGCCATGGAACCGCCCTGGTTCTCCCTGGCCTTCCGCTCCAGATAATGCTCATATCCAAAAGGATAATACATCACGGATTGATGTTCAAATATCATCACCGCATCTGCCACCTGCCGGATAAAATACCTGTCATGGGACACAAACAGAATAGTCCCCTTATAGGCCCGGAATGCGGATTCCAGCGTTTCCTTTGCCCGGATATCCATATGGTTGGTGGGCTCGTCCAGAACCAGGAAATTGGGACGGCTCTGCAAAAGCTCTGCCAGCACCAGCCTTGCCTTCTCTCCGCCGGAAAGAGAGCTGACCTTCTTCTGCGCGTCCCTTCCACCAAACAGATATGCGCCAAGGATGCTTCTGGCAGCCTTCTCTGTCAGGGCAGGAAATTGGGCCGTAAAATGCTCCAGAACGGTCTGCTCCGACTGGATGGCCCCGCTGTGCTGGTCGAAATACCCAATGGTGGTCTGATTTCCGAGAGAATAGATCCCTTCCAGAGGGGGCAGGAAACCGGCTATGGTCTTTAAAAACGTGGTCTTACCCGCTCCATTTGGTCCCAAAAGAGCAATCTTCTGTCCGCGCCGTATACGCATGGTAATTTCAAGCAGCGGTCTTTCATATCCGATTTTCAGGTGTTCTGAAGTGAATACCCACTTGCTGCCAGGCAGCAGAGGATTAATCTCACCCGTAAAGATATGAACGTCATCCTCCTGAGGTTTTTCCACACGCTCCATGTGGTCCATTGTCTTCCGCTTTGCCCTGGCAAATGCAGCCTTATTTGGTTTGTGCTTAAAGCGTTCCACCAGACTTTCCAGACGGGCCAGCTCCTCCTGCTGGCGCTCATATGCCTTTTTTTGAAGCTGAATCTGTTTCAGCTTTTCTTCCCGGTAATGGGTATAATTGCCCGGATACCGTCTCAATACTTTTCCGGACAGCTCATAGACAACATCCGCAGCCTGGTCCAGGAAAAAGCGGTCGTGGGAAACCATTACCACCGCGTTTTTGTAATGTTTCATATACTGTTCCAGCCACCCGGCTGTCTCCATATCCAGATGGTTGGTGGGCTCGTCCAAGAGCAGTATATCCGGCTTTTCAAGGAGCAGGCGTATTAAGGCTATCTTGGTCTGTTCCCCGCCGGAAAACTGGCTTATCCGCTTTTTCTTATCTTCCTTTGGAAATCCGAAACCGGTAAAGAGAGTGTCGTACTCACGCTCGTATTCAAAGCGTTCCCTCTCAAAGGTATCCCGGCAGGGACATGCCTCCAGAAGTTCCTCCTCCACGGTCCTGTTCCCATCCTTAAATGCCTGCTGGGAAAGCATCCCAACTGTGAGCCGGCGTGAACATCGTATTCCCGCCCCTTCGCGTCTGTCATCCCGGTCCAGAGAAAGTTCCCCTGCCACAAGTTTTAACAGGGTGGTCTTGCCTGCTCCGTTCTTACCCACCACTGCTATCTTTTCATTGCCGCGAATCTCAAAATCAATGTGGGAGAGAATCAGCTCGCCGCCCACTGATACGGTTCCGTTTGAAATTTGGTATAACATGACTGTGTCCTCTGTCTGTGATAATATATTTTTTATCTTTCTGGTGATATGATTTTCCTGTACTTTTCCTGCCATGCTTCTATCTGGCTGTTATCTGTATTATATCATGCCGCGCCCGATTGTAGTATAAAATACTTTAGATTGTAATTCCTTTCCAATTATCTTATACTATAAACAGTTTGTATCAACTACCAAAAAGGAGAACACACATGGAACAGGTCAGACGCGGTTATGTGCCGGAGGATGAGGCGTTTTTTTACAGGGAGGACAGCCTGGAGAAGCTGTGCCAGGCACAAAGGGACCTTCTATACCTGATTGAACGGGGATACCCCATGAAAAATGCCTCTGTATTTACAGGAAATCACTATCTGCTGTCCGAACGGCAGCGCCTGGCGCTGGTCCGGGCAACCTCCTCCCGCCAGGCAATCGCCTTACGCAGGAAGCGGGAAGTCATTGGTCCTGTTCCGGGAAAGGAAGCGCACATAGACGGCTTCAATATTATCATCACTCTGGAAATCGCTCTTTCAGGCTCCACGCTCCTTAGGTGTATGGATGGCACAATCCGGGATTTGGCAGGGCTTCGCGGAACATACCGAATCATCGGCAAGACCCATGAGGCCATCCGCCTTCTGCTGTGCCGGCTGAAGGAGCTGGAGGCTGAAAGAGCTGTATTTTATCTGGACAGCCCTGTGTCAAATTCAGGACGGCTGAAGGGCCTGATTCTGGAAACAGCCCAGGAAGAAGCCATGGATTGCCAGGTACACCTGGTCCCCAATGCAGATTCGGTCCTCAAAGAAAGGGAATATGTCATCACCAGCGATGCCATTATTCTGGACCGCTGCAAAAGCTGGCTGAATCTCCTTCCCGGCCTTCTGTCATCTTCCCTTCCCGGACTGCGCTTTGTGGATTTGACCATGCAGGGCCCAGAGACCATGTCTTGATTCAAAAAAGAGAGGTCAGGCAAGCCTTCCTCTCTTTGTCCGTAATATCAGCTGGTTATTTCTTTTTATCTCTGTCATTGAATGATTTAAGGACCATCTGTGCCGGATAACAATAGGCATAAATACAACTTTTCATAAGCTCCTGCTCCTGCTGGTTCTTACATACGCTGAGAATCATCTCTTTCTCATCCGCCTGCAGGTATGCTTCCTCGCTGTTGCCTCCGATTTCCCGGATCTCCTTATAAATCCGATATTTCCTGTAGTAATCCAGACCGCCGAAATACTTTGCCTTAACCGGCTCAGGTACAATGTTCAGTTTATACCTGTCAGACATCCTCACAGTTTTCCCTGGTGCTGTTCAAATCAGGCATGCAATACAAATAGTCCATATAGAACCCCTTCTTAAGTAAACAAATTCTGATAATTTTATGACAGATTTTTCCTTTGTATGCAAGGGGTTTTTTAAACCGCATTAAGGCAGCATTGGCGTAATCAGATTCTCCTGCGGGTCAAACCGCAGTTCTTCAGGTTCCGACACAGCTGTCACTCCTTTGTATCTTCCCCTTACCACATCCTCATAGTATGCCTGTGAAAGCATGATCTCTCCCACATGTAGCGTATTCTTTATTCTTACTATCCGGCAATTGTCCCGGTCAATCTGGTTAGCCGTGCGGATACATGCCTGGATTGCCTCCTTGTCCGTGGCAACCACCGGCGGCATCATGCCGGAGCGTAGTACTGTGCTGGTAAAGCAGTTGGGATAAATCACTTCCGGATCCAGCTTTTCATAGAGCCTGGCGGTAATGATGTCCGCCAATCCCATTCCATTGGCATTGCCGTGGGAACAGTCTGTCAGATCCAGGAAACAGGTTCGTTTTACCTTTAGTCCCCCCTTGCCAAACTCCGTTGACCAGGTCCCGGAAATATTAGGGTCCACTCCGGTGCCGCTGAAGTTTTTCCCCATCTCATTAACCACCAGAACATCTGCTTCTCCCACCAGGATACTGGGCATGTTGGAAAACGCGGTTTTCAGAAGTTCCGGCTCCCTGTCCATGATTTCTTCCCTGGGAATGGCTTCTATTATGGATGTCTCATCGTATGCATTTTCCACACAGGGAATGGCAAACAGAATATTGGAACGGTCCAGCGCCACCCGGGCATTGGCCGGCAGGTTCCTGGCCATGTTTCCAAGGCCGTCGCTGTGAACGCTCTCCGCGCCCATCTGCTTTCCCAGTCCCACCACCATCATTTTGCACACACCGCTCTCATAGGGACCGCGGAAGGCATTGTGTGGTTTGATACGGCAGGAAATGATGATTCCGTCAGCTTCATGGGCATATTTATCCTGATACACGGGCTTTCCATATTGGGAATATCCCAGGAGTACGGTTTCCATGGAAGATTTAATGGGACATCCCATGGATTCCTCTGTTATATCATACCCTGCCAGAAGCTCCTTCTGTCCCTCTGCCAGGGCTCCTCCATGACTTCCCATGGCCGGTACAATGAAGGGATGTACTCCCTTTTCCTTGCAGAAATCCACAATTGATCTGGTAATCACATTCACGTTTGCCACTCCCCGGCTTCCTGCCGTAACAGCAACGGTCATCCCCGGCTTAATGGTCTCTCCAATCCCCGGCTTTGACAGTTCCCTGTACACAACCGCCGGAATATCCTCAGGAGCAATCTTTGCATCGGCAAACGACTGCTTTGCGTGAAACATTTTCGGAATACTTATGCCATCTAACAGGCGTGAAACATTTCCTCCCTTTACAAACTTCATTTCACCCACCTCTCTTCCTTTCCTTTAATTGTAAGGATGTGGAATCATGAAGTCAAATTACTCATATTAATTGTTACTCTCAATTTAACTTATAGTTTATATTCTATCGTTTGGCCGCATTGCGCTCTGTTCAACACCCCTGGAAACAGGAATTTTTCTACTCCATTCTCCATATCTGTCTTATTGACAAAGTCCATGTGATATAATTTCTCCCAATGGTTCTTATTTCAGCGTTCTTGGGATCAAGCACCCAGCCCAGCACCCAAATGCATTGTCTGAACACACAGACCCTACTCAATGGTTAAAAATTCTGCTGATGAACAATCTGCTTTTTTTTTGCTGCTGTCTCCTTTGCCCAATCGAAATCTTTTTTGTAACAAAGTCTGGTAATCGACGACTTAGCCCGTCCGGCCAAGTTGTCCGGCATGAGGATAAGGAACTGGTTCAGGGCATTGAACATGATCGTGGGGACATAGTCCACACAGAGCCGGAGCCTCGCATGAATGCCCAGGTCCGGCTTCGCTGGTACTGTGAGGCTCACCTTATTCGCCTTAACCCCGGCCATAATGAAGATGATGGCATGTGGCAGTTCCTATGCGGAGAAGTACACCAAACAGATGACGCGATGACTTCCTGTTTATGGGTTCGGCCCGTAATCCAAAGAGAAAAGCGCTGTCCTCATGCTCCCTCTCTCTTGTTGATTTTATTCGGCTTACCGTATACAATTAGATAAACGATATTTGAGAGGGCATGAATTTAAGATGTTAAAATACATTTCCACACCGGAAGCAGCGAAAAAACGGAACATTTCAGAAAGACGGGCACAGAATTCATATGGAGAAAACCGCATACCCGGTACGGCAAGGTTCAGCCGTATGCGGCTGATAATGAAAGTACCACACTGGAAGCTGATACCTTATGGACAAATGGAACATACGATTTGGCTATTCTGGACGTATCGCTCCCCGATGGTTCCCACGTCCGGTAAAGTAATGATTGGCGGCAAAGATATCTTTTCCATGAGCGACCGCAAACTTACCATTTTCCGCCGAAGTAATATTGGTTTCATCTTTCAGGCGTTCAACCTTATCCCCGAACTGACAGTTGAGCAGAATATCATCTTTCCGGTGCTGCTTGATTATCAGAAACCTGACGAACGGTATTTAGAAGAACTGCTTGCAATACTTAATCTGAAAGAACGCTGCAATCACTTGCCGAGCCAGTTATCCGGCGGGCAGCAGCAGCGCGTCGCAATCGGACGCGCCCGGTGATAATTCTTGCTGACGAGCCAACCGGAAATCTTGACACACAAAACAGCAGCGAAGTAATTGCTCTGCTGAAAGAAGCATCAAAAAAATATGAACAGACCATTATTATGATCACTCATAGCCGCAGCATTACGCAAACCTCAGACAGGGTATTGCAGGTATCGGACGGAGTACTTACCGATTTGGGGAGGTGCCGCCAATGAAAAGCTACCTTAGCCTTATCCCGATTTCCGCAAAGGTTCGGAGACGGCAAAACGTCATGACACTTTTATGTATCGTATTTGCTGTCTTTCTGGTAACGGCTGTTTTCAGCATGGCGGATATGGGTGTCAAAATGGAGCAGACCAGATTGTTAGAGAAACATGGCAGTCTGACGCTACAGGACCTGCTTAATAATACAATGGCGCAAACACTTTTTCTGGCAGCAGCTGTATTATTCGTGTTGATATTGACAGCGGCCGTATTGATGATTTCAAGCAGCATAAACAGTAATGTCGCTCAAAGGACAAAGTTCTTCGGAATGATGCGCTGTCTTGGAATGAGCCGGCAGCAAATTATCCGTTTTGTGAGATTAGAAGCCCTGAACTGGTGTAAGACTGCTATTCCTGTAGGCGTTGCGCTTGGAATTGTAGTCACATGGTACCTGTGCGCTGCTCTGCGGTTTATTGTCGGCGAAGAATTCTCCAACATTCCTCTTTTTGGCATCAGCAGGTAGTGTAAAATAGTTTGTGTCTTTGGAAAAAAATGGCTCCTTTCGGGCAAGA
>OLSH01000352.1_pt1 | contig 43598 bp, 38 predicted proteins | sample 1643221 | NCBI WGS metagenome assembly OLSH01 (sample SAMEA3136681, study PRJEB25190) | human gut metagenome | biome: human gut; feature: human-associated habitat; material: faeces | place: Austria | collected 2013 | reverse complement strand
ACAGCCTACGGCAAAGAAGTCATTGCCGCTGGGCTTGCTATTAGAAATCTTGTGCTTATACCAGCTTTGGCATAAGTGTTTTTTCTACGCAGAAATTTTGCCATTTTGCGCTAAAAATCATTTATAAGTGGCCTAATGCAGTGGAAGAAGCAGCCAATTACATACTTAAAATATTTCTTGAAGCAAAACAAAAAAAATAGAGAGGGTATTGCAGGAAAGTATAAAAGAAGAAATGTTTCAGACAGCAGAAACAGGGAGCCATTCAGAATGAGTGGCTCCTTTTGCGATTGGTGATTGCGTAATGACTGAATTTAGGATAAAATAGTATTAAGTTAGTTCTAGGAAGTCCTAGTTTAGTCATAGAATTTAGTCATAGAGTGATGAAAGGTGGGCGTGCCAATATGATTTACACAGATGCACAGCTGAAAGAAAAAATCGTAGTACTGATAGATTCTTTTGAAAATGAAGTGGCTGAATTCAAAGAGGCCAGAAGTAATTTTTCATTCAATGATATTGGAAAATACTTTTCTGCCTTGAGTAATGAAGCAAACTTGCGTGGCTTATCGGAAGCGTGGCTGATTTTTGGGATATCAGACAGTAAAGAGTTTGTGGGAACAGAGTTTAGAAAGCAGGGCGGGCTTCAAAATCTGAAGCGGGAACTTGTAAATGGTACAAATGAGAGATTGACTTTTATGGAAATCTATGAGCTGTCTATGAATGGGTGCAGAGTTATTGCATTTCAGATTCCGCCGGCAATAAGGGGAATTCCCACTACATGGCAAGGAGCCGCTTATGCCAGAGAGCATGAATCGGTATCACCGCTGCCAATGAATAAAGTGGATTTAATTAGAAGTCAGATTGGAATGGATTGGTCAAAAGAAATTGTGGAGGGTGCTACTCTGGATGATTTAGATGGGGAAGCTGTGAAACGGGCAAGAGAATTGTTTTCAAAACGACAGAGTGACCGTAAAAAGGCACAGGAGATTTTGAAAAAGCTGTCAGATGTGGAGGTTTTGAATAAGGCGGGGATTACAATAAAGGGCAATATTACAAGAACAGCCTTGCTCCTTTTGGGAAAAAGTGAGTCTCATTATTTTTTTGACGGTTTTATTCCGAGAATAACGTGGACGCTTTATAATGCGGACAATTCGGTAAAGACTTATGAGCATTTTGATATGCCGCTGTTGTTAGCTGTTGATAAGGTATATTCCAGAATTCGAAATGTGAAGTATCGTTATATAGCAGGACAACAAACCTTGTTTCCAGACGAAGTGGATCAATATGAGCCGGAGATGATTAAAGAGATTCTCAATAATTGTATTGCACATCAGGATTATCGGTTGAGAGGAAAAATAAATGTAGAAGAATTTGAGGACAAGCTTGTTTTTATCAATGAGGGTGGCTTTATCCCGGAGACAATTGAGCAGGCATTAGAACCTGGGTATAAACCACCTTACTATCGCAATGTGTTCTTGTGTAATGCCATGGTAAATTTGTATATGATTGATACAAATTCTATGGGAATACCTATGATGTATCAGATTCAGAGGGATAAATGCTTTCCGTTGCCCACATACGATCTGGATACCACTAACAGGGTCAAAGTTACAGTTTATGGGAAAATATTGGATAAAAATTATACGCAGCTATTGTATTCTAATGGAGAGCTTGATATACAAACAGTATTTTTATTGGATAAGGTTCAAAAGAAAGAAACGATTTCCAAAGAGAACTTTAAAGTTTTGAGAAAACAGGGATTGGTGGAGGGAAGATATCCGAATTTGTTTGTGTCTTTTAAGGTGGCAGATACTGTAGGGCAAAAGGCAGATTATATTCGGAACAGGGGATTGGATGATGATATATGCAAACAGTTGATTGTAAAGGCATTGGAGAAAATGGGCGAAGCAAGCAAACAGGATTTGATGGAGATATTGGAAAAAGCACTGCCGGAGGTGCTAAGTGAGAATCAGAAGTCGAAGAAAGTATCGAATCTTTTGCAGGCAATGAAAAAGGATGGGCTGATTGCGGCAAGAGGAACGAATCGGTATGCGAAGTGGTACTTGATTTGAAAGTAATACGTTTTAAATAATTAGGGTGAATTAGGTAATTGTTAAATGATTTTTTCGTTTCTGTGGATAGTTATCCACAGAAACGGCCAGAGAGCCGAGGTCATTATTCAGATAAATTTCTGAAGTGACATAAAACATACGATTTTGGGCTTACACAAATAAGCCCAACGAAGTAGTATGACAATTAAATACTTTTTCAGGCAGCTAAGGGTTTTAGGCTTCTGATGTATTGTGGACAATTCATACGGTATGCGACGATCACAGTAAGCTGGCTGGCAATCCCGGCCAGAAATACATCTGCCTTTGTAGTGATGTGATTACGCGTCCTGCGCCCGGCAACACACATATTGATTTTAAAGTGGTTGATTGCCCGTTCCACAATCGTCCTGATTTTATAAAGGGATTTCCATTCGTCCGTATCCCTCTGGATTCCCGGAAAGATGCGGAAATCCATGTTTTCGTAGGTCCGAGATACTTCATATCTAAAGAGGGGTCTTTCGGACAAGTGGGATTTGGCTGGAAGTGGGGATGCAGGGCAAAAAAGTCAGAAAGCACCGGTTTCAAGGAGGTGGAATCCCCAATGGATTTATCTTCATCAGGAGAATCGGATTTCTTTACTACCGGTATTTCCGGATGCAGCTGTTTGAAATCATCATCCAAAAAAGTAATGTGCCGGATAATGCCAAGTCCATTAGTAAGGATGGCAAACTTGTCCGCATAACAGAAATGGCCATTAATGTACTGCTGTTTCGCATGGGGAGAAGAGGCGGCCTGTGAAGGCATGAGACCGTAAGCCATCATGTAAGGGTCAACCTCCGGATTATCTTTATAATAGGCCTTTAATCTGCGGATGAGGGCGTTGAGGGTCTTGGGATTGTTTTCGGTGACGTAGAGTTCAATCCCGGAAGTATCAAAGGTGAGCATCTGAGCCAGTGAAGAATCAATGGCCAGACAGATGGGCTCGGTAAAATCAACAAGCTGATGGAACATTTCTTCAATAAACGGAAGAAAATCCTGTTTGAAGCGTGTAAACAGCGGAGCATCCGGAACCTTATGGAAGCCGCAAAAATCGCGAAGTTCCTTACAGAGATTAAGAAAAAGGATAAGCAAGGAATCTGTAGGAATGGAAAAAATCTTCTGAAGGATGAGGGCAGCCAAAAAGCCGGAAAGAGGGTAAAGCCGTTTACGGCCTAAAGAGCGGTAAAAGGCATTGAAAAAAGAGTCAGGAATGAATGATTCGAGATCGAGGTGCTCATCAAGAAGCTGAAAAAAGGAAGGTGCATCATCGATAAACAAGTCCTGGCATTCAGAAAAGGTTTCCTTCAAAGAAATCTGATGGAATTTAGCAGACATAAATATTCTCCTCCTCTTGTGTAAAGTGGTTGGTGGTACTTCTATTTTACTACAAGTGGAGAGAAAATTTATATAGAAGAAGCAAGAAAACCCAGTAAAATCAATGGGTTTGGCAATTTAACAATTGCCTAGGAATTTTTTGAAGAAGGAGAGCAAAACGGAAAAAGGGGTATTAAATTAAAGGCTGATAAAGAAGTAGAGGATCTGATCCAACAGTTTAGAGGGTATTTAGCTTTGGATGTATTATTGGCATTTATGAATCAACGCTCAGTACAAGTATTGGGAGCATAGTCATGAAAGATTACAAAAGAGTTAAAGACCCTATCTATGGCTATATAAAGATTCCTGTTGCTTATATGACATATATTGTTGATACGGCTGTATTTCAAAGACTACGTAGGGTCAGTTTTCTGTTTTAGTGTTAATTGTTTCCAGTTGCCTTTATTACGGTAATCTTTTACTGAAAACGTAACATTTTCTTCATCCATGCGGATAATCCCGGTGATTGCTGATTCGCGCAGCGATTTTGTTCAATCCTTGTTTGGATGGTCATAATGCAGATGTCCGGATTCTCCAGTGCCTTCCGGTAACCAGCATCCGTCAGAAACAGCCTCATCCTCCCTATTCTGTCAAGTGATTTCCACGCAGGTTCAGCCTAATCCTTGTGGTATCTCCAAGTCCAATAAAATCAACACTTTTGAACCTTACATTTCCACCTGAGAGCATCTACGTCCACCTCAAAGCGGTATGATAACACAGAGCCGAAAGCCTTGATTTACCTGGTCTTCGGCTTTTTTTGTTTTTTACCGTACACCTTCGGCATACCAGACATATAATATCATAAAATCACAAACTAAGGACCATTGTATATGTATAACAATAATCCCTACTCTGTACCAACACTTAGGATGACCCAGGTAGAAGACCCGGTTGATCCCGGTTTCACATATCCTGATACTGACGTCGTAATTCCATCTCCTGACGATGAAATCGACCCTGATTTTTCAGTCACGCCTCCTTACTCCCCGGACTACCCTGTACGTCCGGATTATCCTGTGCGTCCGGATTATCCAGTTCGCCCGAATTACCCTGTTCGCCCGAATTACCCGTCATATTCCCCTATCCCCTGCGTGTTCTGCAACAATAACCAGTGGATTCGCGGCGGAATACGCCTGTTAAATGCCGCCACCGGATATAACCCATTTACCGTGTATATAGATAACCGGGCTGTTTTCTCCGGACTGGATTTTTCTGAAGTGACCCAGTACCGCCAGCTGTCCCAGGGCTATCATACATTCTCCATTATGGGCTCAAACGGTTACGTATATCTCCGCAAATCCATGTATGTGGGTGACGGAATGGCCACCATCGCCATTGTCAACTCCTCCACAGGCCTGGACCTGGTATCTATCAGTGATACGGCATGCCCCACGGACTGGACCTCTTCCTGCTTCCGGGTCTGCAATTTAGCCTATTACAGCGGACCAGTCAATGCCTCCCTTGGCAATATCTATTTTAACTCTGTAAACTTTGCCGATGCAGCCAGCTTTAGCCGGCTCAGCTCCGGTAACTATACCCTGCGTGTAGCCCGTTCCGCCCGCCCGGAAAACACCCTGGTTACCACGCCGATAACATTGAATCCATCCCGGATTTATACCCTGTATGTGTTAAACTGGAATCCCTCCGCGGATACCATACAGACACTTCTGGTAGAAGACCGGAGAAGCTAATTAACAATCGTGGAGGGAGCAGCGGAATTTATGCGCCCCCCTCCCCTTTTTCGTATAAAAGCCTGTGTTTATGGCTCTGTTCTTGATAAAATAGAGTAAAACTTACAGTGCCTGACAGCCGTCCGTGCCGCTGCTGTAATTAATAAAGTAGCTAAAACCAATAACACCAACGGTTGACAATGCTTCAGTAATGTTAGCAGCTCCAAACACCATGCAGGAAAGAAGGGGTGAGATGTTGGCTGCCGCACAGATTCCCGATATCCCCAATAACATGGCAATGGCCAGAAATCCCCTGAGGTCGGTTCATCCAGGCCGGTAATCATGCGGAGTGTTGTGGATTTACCGCATCCTGACGGCCCTACCAGAACAGTGAACGTATTTTTTAGTAGAAACAGCCCTGTTAAACTCTTGTGCGAAACCCCAATTCGTCGTATACTATAAAATAATGCGAAAATTCAGGAGGATACAGTATGGACAAGATTAAGATGACCACCCCGATTGTTGAGATGGACGGCGATGAGATGACTAGAATTCTCTGGCAGATGATCAAAGACGACCTGTTGCTGCCATACATAGATTTAAAGACAGAGTACTATGACCTTGGACTGGAATACAGGGATGAGACTAACGACCAGGTAACCATTGATTCCGCCAATGCCACCAAAAAGTACGGCGTGGCTGTTAAATGTGCCACCATCACCCCCAACGCGGCCCGCGTGGAGGAATATCACCTGAAGGAAATGTGGAAGAGTCCCAACGGAACCATCCGTGCCATCCTGGACGGAACCGTGTTCCGTGCACCTATTGTGGTAAAGGGAATCGAACCATGTGTTAAGAACTGGAAGAGGCCCATCACCATTGCCAGACATGCTTACGGCGATGTTTACAAGGGTTCTGAGATGAAGATACCGGGTCCGGGAAAGGTGGAACTGGTTTACACTGCCGGGGATGGCTCCGAGAGCCGGGAACTGGTTCACGACTTCACCTGCCCCGGCATCGTACAGGGTATGCACAATATCAATAAATCCATTGAAAGCTTTGCCAGAAGCTGCTTCAACTATGCCCTGGATACCAAGCAGGACCTCTGGTTTGCCACCAAGGATACCATCTCCAAAAAGTATGACCATACCTTCAAGGATATCTTCCAGGAGATTTTCGACAGTGAATATGCAGAAAAGTTTGAAGCTGCAGGCATCACCTATTTCTACACCCTGATTGACGACGCCGTGGCCCGCGTCATGAAATCTGAGGGCGGCTACATCTGGGCCTGCAAAAACTACGACGGCGATGTCATGAGCGACATGATATCCTCTGCCTTCGGCTCCCTGGCCATGATGACTTCTGTCCTGGTATCCCCGGACGGCAACTATGAATACGAGGCTGCCCACGGAACCGTACAGCGCCACTACTACAAGCACTTAAAGGGTGAGGAGACCTCTACCAACTCCGTGGCAACCATCTTTGCCTGGACCGGAGCACTGCGCAAGCGCGGCGAGCTGGACGGCAACAAAGAGCTGATGGAATTTGCGGATAAGCTGGAAAAGGCCACCATCGACACCATTGAGGGCGGCGAGATGACAAAAGATCTTTCTCTGATTACCACCATTCAAAATCCAGTGGTACTTAACAGCGGGGACTTTATTAAGGCCATTGCAAAGAGGCTGTAAAAAGATTGATAATAAATGGCTGGTCCATTTGTGGTTTTTCCACTGGACCAGCCGCTTTTTTATCGCTTATCTCCTATTATTGCCTTTTGTTTCCTACGCTGCTAATTCATCGGCAGCCTCTCAATCTCACTGTCAATCAACTTCATCTCTTCCCCTGTAAGTTCCCAATCATATGTGGCACAATTTTCATATGCCTGCTGTGGGTCGCGTACCCCACAGATAGCTGTGGATACGTAACTCTTATCATTCTCTTCCCAATCCGGAAGCTCACGTATTGCTCCAGTCAGAATACCAGCCCCCAAAGATCCATATGTCATGGTTCCGATTCCCTGTGTCTCACACCAAGCCAGCAGTTCCTTCTGGCTTTCTACCTGACATTTGAAAAGCTGATTACACACCGCTTTGACCGATTAGAGGATTATCTGGATACAATTAAGAAAATGCCGGCCGTCATTCCATTGACGGTTCCGGCATATTCAAGGTATTATTATAGAGTTAAATACTATCAATAAAACCTGTCACCATCCATATCATTTAAAGAAAAGCGAGGACCCCTACCATGAAAACCGACCGCCTCCTGGCCCTGCTCTCCATCCTTTCCGAAACAGACAGAATAACCGTCCGGGAACTATCCAGCCGCCTGGAGGTCTCCCGAAGGACCATATTCCGGGACCTGGAATCCCTTGGGTGCGCAGGCATACCTGTGTTTTCCTATATAGGTCCGGGCGGCGGCGTGTCTATTCTGGACAGCTATAAGCTAAAATATAAGGTACTGTCCGCAGACGATAAGGAAAAGATATTTACCGCGCTCCGGGGCCTGAGAAGCATTGACAATGACAGCTCCATCACCCATCTGATTGCAAAGCTGGTTCCTGAACAGGAATCCGCTGTCTTTTCCCAAAGTGATTGTGTAATTGATTTATCCTCATGGTTTAATAACAGCATTATCCATGAAAAAATATCCTTCCTCCGCAGTGCAGTCCATGCCCGCAGCCTGGTCCGCATGGAGTATATATCCAGCAGTTCCCGCAGCATAAGAATAATCGAACCCCACAAATTGGTATTCAAACAGTCCTGCTGGTACATTTACGGGTACTGCCGCCGGCAAAATGCATTCCGCCTGTTCCGGCTGAGCCGTATTGCTTCCCTGGAAACACTGGATGAAACCTTCACGCCGCGGGTTCTTGCGTCCATTCCCTTTCCCCAGGACTACGGAGCAGACTTCCGTCATACGGAAGGCGGATCCTCCCCTCACCCAAAATCCCCAGCACCTTCCTTCCAGGTGCTGCTTGAGTACCACATATCAGACGAATTCGAACTGACAAAAACCTTTGACGCCACCTATTTCCAGCGCTCCCCGGACGCCAACGACCATTTGGGCCGCATCTGTTTCCAGACCTCTGACATGGACTTTGCAGGAAAGCTGGTGTTTGGGCTGCTGGACAAGGTAAGGGTCATTTCCCCGCCGGAACTTCGCCAACAGATACGATGCCGCCTGGAAAAAATAATCCCTCTGTATAAAGGTGACACATAGATGTCACCTTTTTTGTTATACAATAAGCGGTGAAATGACTGACAAAAGCAGGACTAACAGGAGGTATTAATAAAATGAAAGAAGTTCTGATATTTATTTTCGATGGTTACGCTGACTGGGAGAGCGCCTATATCGGCGCTGAACTGAACGGGGACGATTCCGGTTACATCGTAAAGACCATCAGCCTGGATAAGACGCCCAAAACATCCATGGCCGGTTTTAAGGTCACACCCGATTACTCCGTGGAGGACTATCCCCACACCTTCAGCCTGTTGATTCTGACAGGAGGCAATGCCTGGATGGGTAAGTCCAATAACAGCATTCTGCCGGTGGTGGAATACGCGGTGAACAATCAGATACCGGTAGGCGCCATCTGCAACGCTGCCAACTTCATGGCCGATAACGGGTTCCTGGACCATATACGCCACACGGGAAACACTCTGGAGTTCATGAAAACCCAGGCTCCCCATTACAAAGGAGAACAGCATTTTGTGGAACAGCAGGCTGTATGCGATTCCAATATCATCACAGCCAACGGTACTGCTGCCCTGGAATTTGCCAGGGAAATCCTGTTCCTTTTGCAGGCCAAACCGGAATCCGCCATCTCGCAATGGTACGATGGACATAAAAATGGTTTTTACTAATGCCGTTTCCTGCCATAAAAAGGGAGGTCCTGGGGCCTCCCCTTCGTATTAATCCCTGGTCCCCATAACCATAGTGCTCCACCACATAGTCGATATCCTTATCACCTCTGCCATAAAAATTATATCCCTGAAATCTCTTATATCTATAAAACGGACCGGAATGCTTCCTCCAGATCCTCCAATATGTCGTCGATGTGCTCAGTCCCGATGGACAGGCGGATGGTTCCGGGACGGATTCCCTGCTCCAGAAGCTCCTCCTCATTCATCTGGGAATGGGTGGTGGAGGCCGGATGGATCACCAGGGACTTTACATCCGCCACATTGGCAAGAAGGGAGAACAGTTCCAGATTGTCGATGAATTCCCTGGCCTTCTCAGCCCCGCCCCTTATTTCAAAGGTAAAGATGGAACCGCCTTCCCTGGGGAAATACTTTCTGTAAAGCTGCTGCTGGACCGGGTCCCGGCTCACACTGGGATGGTGAACCGCTTCCACCTGGGGATGGGCCTTCAGGTATTCCACCACCTTAATCGCGTTTTCCACATGGCGTTCCACCCGCAGAGACAGTGTCTCCAGCCCCTGCAGAAACAGGAATCCGTGGAAGGGTGACAGGGTAGCCCCTGTATCCCTTAAGAGAATGGCTCTTATGCGGGTGACAAAGGCAGCCGCTCCCACATCCTGAGCAAAACGGATGCCGTGATAGCTGGCGTTTGGCTCTGTAAGTCCGGGGAACTTGCCGGAGGCGGCCCAGTCAAATCTTCCGCCGTCCACAATCACGCCGCCCACCGTGGTTCCGTGACCGCCGATGAACTTTGTGGCTGAGTGTACCACGATGTCGGCGCCGTACTCAATGGGACGGACAAGGTATGGCGTGGCAAAGGTATTATCTATAACCAGCGGAATCTGATGCCGATGCGCAATGGATGCGATTTTTTCTATATCAGCGATATCGGAATTTGGGTTTCCCAGTGTCTCTATAAAGACAGCCTTTGTATTATCCCTGATAGCAGCTTCTACCGCCTCTAAATCGGCCGGATCCACAAATGTAGTCTCCACCCCATATTCAGGAAAGGTGTGGGCCAGGTAATTGTAGGTGCCTCCGTAAATATGGCCGGAGGACACAATATGATCCCCTGCCCGTGTCAGGTTCTGGAATGTATAGGACAGGGCCGCTGCCCCGGAAGCCGTGGCCAGGGCCGCCACGCCGCCTTCCAGCTGCGCCATTCTCTGCTCAAATACATCCAGGGTAGGATTTGTAAGACGGCTGTATATATTCCCCGGGTCACTGAGATTGAACCGTGCCGCCGCATGGTCACAGTTGTCAAATACATACGATGATGTCTGGTAAATCGGTACCGCCCTTGCCCCAGTCGAAGGATCCGGATGCTCCTGACCTCCGTGAAGCTGGGTTGTCTCAAATTTAAAATGTCTGTCTGCTCTCTTACGCTTCTCTCCCATGATATTGTCCTCCGTCTCTTTATTCCTACTATTTCTATAGGTTTAATTGATAATATCATGGTATTTTTTTCCTGTCAAGAATTTATTTTAGTACATTCTTAAATTCTTAAACCTCACATTTTTGGCCCCGCGCATTCTTAAACCGTACTTCCCTTATCCATCTCAGGCATTCCCGGCGCGTTCTTATCAGAAGGCGCGCATCCAAACATCTTTTTGTAAGCCCTGAAAAAGCTGGAATAGTCTCCAAATCCCGCTCTGGACGCCGCCTCTGCCGCCGGAACCCCCATTGCCAGCTCCTTCCTCACGATTGCCATGCGCTTATAGAGGATGTACCGGGCCACCGTGGTTCCCGTGGCCCTCTTAAATACAGCTGTCAGATGATTCTTACTCATATAGAAGGTCTGGGCCAGCCCTTCCAGGGTCAGGGGGGCAGACAGGTTCTGGTTGATGTAGCGGATGATTTCCTGAACCTGTCCTTCCTTTCCCCTGGAAGTCCCTGACGCCTCCCTGAATATTGCAAAAATCTTGGTCAAAAGAGACAGGACCCGTGCGCGGATTGCAATATACTGTAAATTTTTTCCATAATTCCCGCACTCCTCCAGGGAATGAAAATACCACTCCAGCTGGAACTGTTCCTCATAACAGCACCATCCGGTCCCAAAGGGCTCCAGCAGCAGCGCCTGTTCATCTTCCTCCAGAAGTTCGGGGGCGAAGTGCAGGCGTATCCGGTTATATTCATCCGAATCCAGCACCCTTAACCCGTGAAAACAGCCCGGCGGTATGATAATCAGGCTTCCCGGCCTGGGTGTGTAGGTCCTGCCCTCCAGCAGATACTCCGCATTGCCTGAAATCATGTAATAAACCTCGTATACATCATGGCAGTGCATCTTATACTCCATATCCGCTTCATCGCTGCGCGTATGGGCATATACCACCTTCTGCGTCTTAAAGCTTTCTTCCTGGTACATGGACCTCCTCCTTTCAAAAAACGGCTGTCCGCAGCCGTCCCTATCCTCTGCGGGCACACGCCGCAGGTATATTTAATCCTATTCTATCACAGCTTGTGCTAATTGCAATATTTCTTTGTCTTCTGACAATGGTTTTTGCAATATACCTGTATTATAATATGTCCTGTAAGCAAGAGAAACACAGCAAATAAATTGTTGCAAAAACCGAAAGGGCCCTCCCCCTTTCACACATTTTATCCCCTTTATACACAGTAAAAGACCAGGCATCCCCAGTGCCTGGTCTTTCTGTAACTGTTGCTTTTTGATATTTTCTATAATTCTTTTTTCTATGATTTTTTTATGGCCAGATTGCCCTTGCTGCCTTCGCCTCCACTACCCGCTTCACGGCAATCAGGTAAGCGCCGGTGCGCAGTGTGGCATTCTGTCTCCCGACAATATCCCATACAGCCTCTTCATTGTAATCCTTTAACAGATTCTTCCTGATAAGGGAGAGATAATCCAGGATAGCCGGTACATTAAGTCCATAAGGATTACAGATCCCGCCGGATACATCGCTGACTGCTATGATTTTCATTCCTTCCCTGTGAAGCAGCTTTGCTGTGATGAACTCCAACAGGCCCATGTTCATATCCAACTGGGCTGCTATTAGTCAGATATATTTGTTCTTGCCTTTATTATAAAAATATCCTAGAATAAAAACAAATATTTATATTTGAATAAAACTTATAATCAAAAACTTATAGGAGGTGCCGCTATGTTCAGCGGGATGAATTACGTATATGAAGTCTATAAGGAACAGAGCTTTTCCAAGGCTGCTGAGAACCTTTACATATCCCAGCCGGCCCTCAGCTCCATGATCAAGAAGATTGAGACAAAGATAGGCATGCCCCTCTTTGACCGGAGCACCAGCCCCATCCAGCTGACGGAATGCGGCAAGAAGTACATCAAGACCGCCGAGAAAATCATGGACCTGGAAAATGAATTCGCCTACTATGTAGGCAATCTCCAGGAGCTACAGGCCGTCTGTCCGTTGGCGGGACCTATCTCTTCTCCTCCTTCATATTCCCGCCCATCATTGATAAATTCCGCAGGGCCTACCCTCACGTGAAGCTGAACCTGTTTGAGGGCCACACACCCCTGCTGCCGTATCCTTAAAGAAATTCAGGGATAAGCCCTTTGTAATGCTGCGGTCCCACAATGATACCAGGGAACGCGTGGATGCCATACTGGGCCGGGCAGGAATCCAGCTAAACTATACATTAAAGCTGAACCAGCTCTTAACCACCTATCACCTGACAGAGTACGGCATGGGCGCCTCATTTGTCAGCGACACCGTGGTCAAGTGCCTTCCGGAAAACCCGGATATCATATATTATAAGATTGACGACCCTGAGGCAGTAAGAGATGTTTAAAACAAACACATAAGGGGGTAAGAAAAATGGTTGGATGGCCAGAAATCCTTAAAAAGGAAAACCTGACAAGGGAAGAAAAAAAATGTATCTGCAACCGGCTCATGACCACGGAGAGCCACATGGAGCAGCTGATACTGAAACATTTCACGGAGGAGGATTTCCGCAGGGTCTGGATGCGCAAGATTGGCGGAGGCGTGATTGGCGGCAAGGCCTGCGGCCTGTTGGTTGCCAGGAAGCTGATTGAACTCAACATGCCGGAGTACGCAGGACATGTGGAACCCCATAACTCCTTTTTCATCGGCACGGATGTTTTCTACCGGTATCTGGTGTATAACCGCTGTGCGGAGTTAAAGGCCAGGCACCGTCTGGAAAAGGAACATTTTAAGGAGACCGAGGAGCTGACCAAACGGCTGCGTGGCGGTTCCCTCCCCGAAGATATCCGGGAAGAGCTGAGCGATATGCTGGACCACTACGGGACCACCCCCATCATTGTCCGCTCCAGCAGCATCATGGAGGACGGATACGGCAATGCGTTCTCCGGCAAATACGAGTCCATTTTCTGCATGAACCAGGGCACCAGGGAGGAACGGATGGAGGAACTGGAGGAGGCCATCCGCCGCGTATACGCCAGCACCATGAACGAACAGGCCATTGAATACCGAAGGAAACGCCATCTGTTAGATGTGGATGAGCAGATGGCCCTGCTGATTCAGCAGGTGGCCGGGCAGCAGTACGGCGACCTCTATATGCCGGTGGCCGCCGGTATGGGCTGTTCCTATAACCCTTATAAATGGATGGAGCACCTAAGCCCGGAAGCAGGAATGCTGCGCATGGTCATGGGGTTGGGGACCAGGGCTGTGGAGAGGACGCCCGGCGATTATCCCCGTCTCATCGGCCTTGACAGGGCACAGGCCAACTTAAGGACCACCCTGGCTGAACGCCACAAGTTCTCCCAGCGCAAGGTAGACGTCCTGGACTTTGGCACCAAGTCGCTCTGTACCAAATCCCTGGAAAAAATACTGGACCTCTTTCCCAAATGGCAGAAGAAAATGGTCCTCAGCAGGGATACGGACGCCGAGGACATGCTGGCCGAACGCCACATATACAGAACCATCTATTTTGCGGACTGCCAGGGCCTGGTGGACAATCTGGAGTTCATCCGGATGATGCGCTCCCTCATGAAGATGCTGGAGAAAGAATATGAACGCCCGGTGGATGTGGAGTTTGCCGTCACTAGTCCGGAGGAAGGCGTATGGAGGCTGAACCTGCTGCAATGCCGTCCCCTCCAGACTGCCAAATCCGAGCAGGTACATATACCGGACTGTGTGGACCACGAATTTCTCTTTGACGTGCGCAGGACATCCATGCGCCGGTCCAAGGAGGAACGCATCGACTATATTGTGTGGGTGGACCCTCAGAAATACTATGAATACGAATATGCCAAGAAGCCGGATGTGGCCCGTTTAATCAGCCGTATCAACCAGCATTTCGAGGACACGGATAAGAAGCTGATGCTGCTGGTGCCCGGCCGCATCGGAACCTCATCCCCTGAATTAGGCGTACCCGTGGTCTACGCGGAAATTAGCCAGTTCAGCGCCATCTGCGAGGTGGCCTACGGAAAGGCAGGCTACCACCCGGAACTATCTTACGGCAGCCACATGTTCCAGGACATGGTGGAGGCAGATGTGTATTACGGCGCCATCAATGACAACAGCAAGACCAGGCTGTACCGGCCTGAACTCCTTACCAGATATCCTGAGGTGTTAAAGGATATTCTGCCCGGTGAATCCCAGGAGCTGGCTGACATCGTAAAGGTCCATGACGTAAGCCGGTCCGGGGCCACCCTGACCCTGGATGCCCAGGAGGGCCGTGCCGTGTGCCGGATACGGGGCGCGGGGCAGACTGCCGAGCGGTAATGGGCTGACAGCGCGCTCGGACTGTTCCGCCTTGCGGACATAAGAGCACACGCTCCAGTTTGCCAACCTCTATTTTTAAATCAGAATCTTACCCAGCAGCAAAGCCCCCACCGTCGGTGAGGGCTTCAGACTGTGCTTCCCCGCCTTTTTTTATTTAAAAATGAATTTCCAGGCAAAAAATCCCATAAAAAACACTCCGACTATTTCTGGATATACTGACAGTTTTTAAATAACCTAAAAAAACGCATCAAGCTCATACTAATCATGAAGCCTGCAAAAGGCCATCAACAGAAAGGAGTGAATCAATCATATGAATTTATGCAATTGTGACGCCAAAGTACCTGTATCACAATGCGGGTGCGGCAAAGAGCTTCCCGCTCCCGGACCAGGAGTACAGCTGGCCATTGCCACTGTTCCCATGCAGCCCTGGGAAACGCCCTATGAGCCATCCAAAGCCCTGAAACAGGGGACTATTTTCCCCTGCCTGGATCTGCCGTTTTTTATAGTAGGAGGTGAAAAAAATGCCTGACCGCTGCCAGCTGCTTCAGCAGATTAATGAGATAAGTTTTGTTGTCAATGACCTGAACCTGTATCTGGATACCCACCCCACAGACGACCAGGCATTAGACGCGTTCAGCCAGGCTATGGCCCAGAGAAAACAGCTTCTGGATTCCTTTGCAAAGGAATATGAACCCCTTACCCTGAACTGTGTCTGCCCTGAAACCAATAACAAGTCCGAATCCCATACCAAGTATCCCGGCCAGAAGCATTTTACCTGGTCAGACGGACCTCTGCCTTGGGACTGCCCGGAACATTAAAATAAGGAGGTGTCTAACCATGTGGACTTATGAAAAACGGTTACAATTTCCCGTAAAAATTACCAAGACCTGTCCCAAGACAGCGTCTCTGATTATCAGCCAGTTCGGCGGGCCTGACGGCGAATTAGCTGCTTCCATGCGTTATCTTTCCCAGCGTTACACCATGCCATGCAAGGAAGTGGGCGGACTGCTGACAGATATTGGCACAGAAGAGCTTGCCCATCTGGAGATGATCTGCGCCATTATCTATCAGCTGACCAAGAATCTGACCCCGGAACAGGCCAAGACAGCGGGCTTTGACGCTTATTATATCGACCACACCACGGCTCTGTGGCCAACGGCTGCTGCGGGCGTTCCCTTTAATGCCTGTGAATTCCAGTCCAAGGGAGATGCCATAACAGACCTCCATGAGGACCTGGCAGCGGAACAGAAAGCCAGGACCACGTATGACAACCTGATCCGTATTATTGAAAACCCGGAGGTAAGAGAACCCCTTAAATTCCTCCGGGCCAGGGAAGTCGTTCATTTTCAGCGTTTCGGGGAGGCGCTGGAAAAGATAAAGTCCAAGCTGGATGAAAAGAATTTCTACTACTTCAACCCAGAGTTTGATAAGCAGTTTGTACAGAACCAGAAATAAAAGATTAAACACGACGCCGCTTCGTATACTGAACTGTATGAGGAGCGGCGGATTACATACAATCCGCTTCTTTTCACACCCAACCATCGATCACATCAATTGAAAACTTAAAATGATCTTCCGGCATGCCCTGTTCCTTCAGCCGCCGTCTGATGGTCTTCATATAATGGTTTGATATCGCCCTGCATATATCCTCCGTATTCCCGGTGCGGCACACGTCCACCAGTTCCTTATGAATTGGGTACTGGCGGTCTATCATGGCCCTGCTGTCAGGGTTGCCGGCATAATAATTGATGGCATTTCCATAGTTTAAGTCCGTCCACCCCTTAATCAGCCGCGGCAATCCGCTGGAGCGTATGATGGCCTCATGAAGCATGTTATCACAGGCAATGGATTTGTTATAATCCGTTTCCTTTAAATCCTTCATAGACTCCAATGCCGCATCCATCTCGGCAAAGGCAGCCTCTGAAAACACTCCCCTGCACAACTTCACTGCCAAAATCTCATAGGTGGCCCTCAGCAGATAAATCTCGTAAATGTCCTCCAGGGTGATATTCTTCACTGAACACCCCACATTCCTCACATATTCCACCAGGCCTTCCTGTTCCAGCTGTCTCAGGGCCTCCCGAATCGGACCGCGGCTCACCCCAAGTTCGTCTGAAATGTCCTGTTCAATAATTCTCATTCCCGGCGCCAGCTCGTGGTTGAATATCTTCATACGAATGACGTTCACTACATTTTCACGCAGTGTCTGATACGTTAATTTTCCCATAAAAGCGTTTCCTTTTCATATTCCAACAACAATTTTCAATTATTCTGTCACAAAATAATATTATCATAAGAAAATCCCACGGTAAACATGTTCTGAAAAAATGGCAATACTCCGGCACCTTAGACCACAAGCGCCGGAGTTTGTCTTAGGCTTACGCCTTTCTTATGTTTACAGGCCGCATATACCCTTGATGACATAGGATACAAAGATGCCCACATAGTTTCCGCAGGCCCCGGCTATTACACCCATAATTAAGCCGACGTTAATCAGGGATTTCCAGTCTGCACCTGCCGCGGTCAGGGATGAGGTTGGTCCGTCTACAATACATCCCACCATGGACAGGATTACATACTCATACTTAATCTTAAATATGCGGCAGATAATAAGGTGCAGTACGATACAACCAATCAGCATGAACAGTACATACAGGGTCATCATAAGCGCAGAACCGATGAACTGCTGCAAATCCACTGCAAATCCGATGGTTGCAAGGAAGGTCAGGGATATAAACAGACCTAGGTCAAGATTTCCGCGCAGCTTCTGGACAGGCTTTAACTGTGCCAGGCCAATGGATACCGTTGTAAGAATCAGCAGCCGTCCCGCTTTCCAGAAGGTATCCGGAAAAATGGACTGTGCAATCACAGTACATACAAAGGACACGCCGAAACCAATGGTCAAAAGCCATGCAATATCCCGGATGGACCATCTCTTATCGGACATCAGGGGCTCGTCCTCTCCGTCGTCCAGCTCCTCTTTTGTAAACTGATAAGGCCACAGCTTGTTCCAGCGTTTGGAAGCCTTTAAGATGGCCGGCGCCGCGAACAGAAATACCATTAACGGAGTTGACACTACGTAGTCAGCTGCATTGGCTGCCGCAAGGGTTTCCCTTGAACAGTCTAGACCTGTTGCGATGGCTGTCAGGTTAGGTGTTCCGCCTGTGTAGGTGCCTACAAACATGCCGGCGCACTTCCAGCCCTCGGTAATCCTTGGGGCAAAGAATAATCCCAGTATGATGGCAATAAAACATACGGAAAAAATAGCCGATACCAAAGCAATGACCGGCTCCCTGTTCAGCTTCTTCAGCTCATGCATGTCCATGCTGAGCAGACAGATGGATATGGCGGGTGTCACGCAGTATGTAGACAATGCGCTGTAAAAATCATGTGAAATCGGCACCACATGGGTGTTGGAAAGAATGATTCCCAATACCACAACTGTCAAAACCGGCCCCAGTGACTTAAATGCTTTGAATCTCTGTAGCCAAAGTGCAAATGCTACCATGATTAAAATCACGAATATCAGGCCTTCCGTACGTGTAATAAGTGCTTCCATCTTTTTTTCCTCTTCACCTTTCATATGTATTGATGATTGTAGATTGTGGATTGTTAACAATCTGTATTAACATCATATTAACATAACTTTTAAATATATTCAATATCTAAAAGTAAAAACTCTGTTTTTTATGCATTATTTCCAGTCTCTGTTGATTCTTCAGACGAAAATGGCCTGCCAGTATCCTCGTCGGATAAAAAATGTTTCAAAAAAAATCCCGCAGACAAACCATTTTGGCCTGCCTGCGGAATTCATTCCGCATTATATTCCGATTATATTACGGCTGCATAATACCCTGCTGACTGCACCATACCTTACAGACTACACAATACCCTGTCCCAGCATAGCTTCAACCACCTTCTCAAATCCGGCGATATTAGCACCAGCCACATAGTTGCCCGCAACTCCGTAGCGCTCTGCTGCCTCTGATACCTTTGCAAAGATATTTACCATGATTGTGTGAAGCTTATCATCCACTTCCTCAAAGGACCATGACATCCTTAAGGAGTTCTGGCTCTGCTCCAGTCCGGAAGTTGCCACGCCGCCTGCATTGGCAGCCTTGCCCGGCATGAAGAGGATCTTCTTCTCCACAAACAGGTCTGTGGCCTCTCTGGTGGAAGGCATGTTAGCGCCCTCTGCCACTGCAAAACATCCGTTGGCAAGAAGTGTCTGGGCATCGTCCAGATTCAGCTCGTTCTGTGTTGCACATGGAAGGGCGATATCACATGGGATGCTCCAGATTCCTCTTCCCTCTGTATACACTGCGGTTGGAACCTCATCCACATACTCCTTGATACGTCCTCTGCGCACTTCCTTGATTTCCTTGACAATATCCAGCTGAATGCCGTCCTTGTCATAGATATAGCCGTTGGAATCGCTTAAAGCCACTACCTTTGCTCCCAGCTGCTGTGCCTTCTCAATTGCGTAGATAGCCACATTGCCGGAACCGGATACAACTACGGTCTTGCCTGCCATATCCTTGCCGTTGTGCTTTAACATCTCATTCAGAATGTATACCAGGCCATATCCGGTTGCCTGTGTCCTGGCCAGGGAACCGCCAAAGGTAAGTCCCTTGCCTGTAAGTACGCCCTCATATAATCCTGTGATTCTCTTATACTGTCCAAACAGGTATCCTACTTCCCTGCCGCCTACGCCGATATCTCCGGCCGGGATATCCGTATCCTTGCCTATGTGGCGGTACAGCTCTGTCATGAAGCTCTGGCAGAAAGCCATGACCTCACGGTCTGATTTACCTTTGGGATCGAAGTTGGAACCGCCCTTGCCGCCGCCCATGGGAAGGCCTGTCAGGGAGTTCTTAAGTGTCTGCTCAAAACCAAGGAACTTGAGAATGCTCTGGTTTACAGATGGATGGAAGCGTAAGCCGCCCTTATATGGTCCGATGGCGCTGTTGAACTGCACCCTGTATCCCTTGTTCACCTGGACTGCCCCATTGTCATCTACCCACGGTACCCTGAAAGAAACAACTCTTTCCGGCTCTGTGAAACGCTCGAGGATACCTTCCCTGCGGTACTTCTCCTCATTGGCATCGATGACCAGCTTCAGGGAATCCAATACTTCCTTGACAGCCTGATGGAACTCCGGCTCACCCGGGTTCTGTGCTACAACTCTCTCGTAAATCTCATCAACGTATGACATTTCAATCGACCTCCTGGATTTTTGTTTGTGAAGTGTGGGGATGCTGTGCCGGCAGTGGGTCCGGCACACACTTTAGAAAAAGTATAGCAAGTTAATATGCTAAAGTCAAGAAGTATGTAAATCGATTTCACTGAATTTCATATGGTCTGATGCATGTGAATCTTCCTCCGCCGGCCCTTTGTACCATGTTCAGGAAAGGTTCATAAAAGGTATTTATGAATCGTTTCGTCTTATCCGAGGCATTGGCAGTTGGTTAACAGGTTTCTTATTTTCCTCTAATCTGAGAATCAGATTCTTAACAAGCTCTTCCTCACTCTTAAATTCCATCCTGATGCCAGAAATATACCGGAAAGCCTCCTCCCATTCGCTAATGGAATAAGATGATATGCTTACCGTGCGCACGGCATATATAATATCCTCTATATAAAACGGACTGTGAAGGTCCGAAAGGTACTGGCAGCAGGAGAGAGCCTGCAGTCTGGCCAACAGCCCCCCCTGGGATTTATCTGACATCATATAAAACTCCTATTCTACTTTCTGCATGTATATTTCCAATTTCCTCTGTGCAATCTATACATTGCAATTATATATTACATTTGTCGTAAAATCAAGGAAATGCAACCTATTTCTTTCATATTCCGGAGGAAGCCATGGATCAAAAATTAAAGCAGGATTTAAGGATAGGGCCAAACATCAGAAAATACCGTCTGCAGTCACATCTCACCCAGGATCAGGTCACTGCAAAGATGCAGCTGATGGGAATCAATATTTCACGCAGCATATATTCCCAGATAGAAAGCGGCACATATAATATACGAATCTCCGAGCTGGCTGCCATGAAGGAAATCTTTAACATCAATTATGAATCTTTTTTTGAGGGTATCATGCTGAACCACAGGGATAAACAATAACACAACATGAACAGGCCGCCTGTCAAGCGACAGACGGCCTGTTCCAAACACAAAGGATAAAGGTATTTACCCGCAATGGGTACGAATTATTTACCGTAGTATGCTTTTAAATACATTTCTTTAATCTCGCTCATAAGCGGATATCTTGGGTTAGCGCCGGTACACTGGTCATCAAATGCCTGCTCAACCATTGCATCCAGCCTGTCTAAGAAGTCTTTCTCATCAATGCCATAATCCTTGATGCAGGACTTGATGCCTACGGTCCTCTTAAGCTCCTCAATCTTGACAATCAGCTTCTGAACTGCCTCAGCATCATCCTTAGCCTGGATTCCGCAGAATCTTGCGCACTCCGCATACCTTTCACGGGTATGTGGATACTGATACTGGGAGAATGTACCCATCTTACGCGGATTCTCAGCAGCATTGAAATCAACCACCAGGGAAATCAGCAGGGCATTGGCAACACCGTGTGGCAGGTGATGGAATGCACCCAGCTTATGAGCCATGGAGTGGCATACGCCCAGGAATGCATTGGCAAACGCCATACCAGCCATGCAGGAAGCATCAGCCATCTTCTGACGTGCCTCAACATTTGTTGGCTCATTGTAAGCTGTTGGAAGGTAATCAAATACGTTCTTCATGGCCTTCAGTGCAAGGCCGTCTGTATAGTCGGTAGCCATGACGGAAGCATATGCCTCCAGTGCATGGGTCAGTACGTCAACGCCGGATGCGCTGGTCAGACCTTTTGGCTGGCTCATCATGTTGTCTGTATCAACGATTGCCATGTTAGGCAGCAGCGCATAGTCTGCCAGAGGATACTTGATACCGGTCTCCTGGTCTGTGATAACCGCGAAAGGAGTAACCTCGGAACCTGTACCGGAAGAAGTAGGAACAGCAATGAAATATGCTTTCTCACCCATCTTCGGGAAGGTGTATACACGTTTTCTGATATCAATGAAGCGCATGGCCATATCCATGAAATCCACTTCCGGATGCTCATACAGCACCCACATAATCTTGCCTGCGTCCATAGCGGAACCGCCGCCCATAGCTAGGATTACATCCGGCTCAAATTCCCTCATGAGCTTGGCGCCGGCCTGTGCGTTAGCCAGTGTTGGGTCAGGCTGTACATCAGAGAATACGGTATATGTGATGCCCATTTCGCTCAGACGGTCTGTGATGACATGGGTGTATCCGTTCTTATACAGGAAGGAGTCTGTTACGATGAACGCCCTCTTCTTGCCTAAAACGTCCTTCAGCTCTTTTAATGCTACAGGCAGACAGCCCTTCTTAAAGTAAACCTTCTCAGGTGCGCGGAACCACAGCATGTTCTCTCTCCTTTCAGCAACGGTCTTGATATTCAGTAAGTGCTTGACCCCAACGTTCTCAGATACGGAGTTGCCGCCCCAGGAACCGCAGCCCAGTGTTAAGGACGGAGCTAACTTGAAGTTATACAGGTCACCGATGCCGCCGTGGGAAGAAGGAGTGTTGATTACGATACGGCAGGTCTTCATCCTTGCTGCATGCTTTAAAATCTTCTCTTCTTCATTTACATTCACATACAGGGATGAGGTATGGCCGTAGCCGCCGTCTGCTACCAGACGCTCTGCCTTGTCCAGAGCCTCGTCAAATGTCTTGGCCTTGTACATAGCCAGTACAGGAGACAGTTTCTCATGTGCGAACTCTTCGCTGATATCAACAGATTCAACCTCACCAATCAGAATCTTGGTATCCTCAGGAACCTCAACGCCTGCCAGCTTGGCAATGGTTGCGGCCTTCTGTCCGACAATCTTGGCATTCAGGGCGCCGTTTACGATAATGGTCTTGCGGACCTTATCAATTTCACCCGGCTTTAAGAAATAGCAGCCTCTGTATTCAAATTCTTTTCTTACTTCGTTGTAAATGGATTCCATGACTGTTACGGACTGCTCGGAAGCACAAATCATACCGTTGTCAAATGTCTTGGAATGAACGATGGAGTTAACCGCCATCTTAATATCTGCTGTGTCGTCGATGATGACCGGTGTATTGCCGGCGCCAACGCCCAGTGCAGGCTTTCCTGAAGAATAAGCAGCCTTAACCATGCCGGGACCGCCTGTTGCCAGAATCAGGTCGGCATCCCTCATTACCTCATTGGTCAGTTCCAGTGAAGGAACATCAATCCATCCAATGATGCCTTCCGGTGCGCCGGCCTTCACTGCCGCGTCCAGAACCACCTTAGCCGCCGCAATGGTGCAGTTCTTAGCACGCGGATGTGGGGAAATGATGATTGCGTTGCGTGTCTTTAAGGCTATCAGTGTCTTAAAGATAGCTGTGGAAGTAGGATTGGTGGTAGGAATAACAGCTGCAATCAGGCCGATTGGCTCGGCAATCTTCTTAATGCCGTATTCCTTATCTTCCTCAATCACACCAACCGTCTTGGTGTCCTTGTATGCGTTGTAGATATACTCTGCTGCGTAGTTGTTCTTGATGACCTTATCCTCAACCACGCCCATGCCGGTCTCTTCTACTGCCATCTTTGCAAGCGGAAGACGCATTTTGTCAGCTGCGCTTGCTGCTGCAAAGAAGATTTTATCTACCTGTTCCTGTGTAAAGGTAGAAAAAGCTTTCTGCGCTTCGCGCATTGCATTCATTTTTGCATTCAGTCCGTCTACGCTGTCAATGATTTCCGGAACAACCTGCTCGATTTTCTTTGCCATTTCCTTATCCTCCATTTTCCTTGTGTTTGTTTCAGTACATTAAGGCTGTACCTGCCTGTCAAGTTATTTTTAATTGCTGCTTAATTTGTATTGATAATTAATTAACAATCTCACTGTTTGCATTATATACCTTCGTTAAAAAAATGTCAATATATAAATGAAAGATTTTATAATTTTTTTAGGAGGACTTTAATCCCTAATCTTTAGCCATGTATACCCTTGCGGGCGAGGGGGCTATTTGCTGCGATGATTTTAACAGCCTGTAGGGAAAATTGCCGCCACGGAAGATGGCTAGGTTGCAAAACTAAATCAAAAAATCGCTGCAAGCCTGCTAATATACCGGCTTACAGCGATTTTCCCTGCCTATAAATAACTTTTTAACAGTTCCACCTTATCCAACCGCTCCCAGGGCAGGTCCAAATCATTGCGGCCAAAGTGACCATAAGCAGCTGTCTGCTTATAAATCGGACGGCGCAAATCCAGCATCCTGATGATTCCGGCCGGACGCAGGTCAAAGTTGGAACGGATGATATCCACCAGCTTCTCATTGCTCAATTTACCGGTTCCATAGGTATCCACCATGATGGAGGTAGGATGGGCCACGCCGATGGCATAGGACAGCTGAATCTCGCACTTATCAGCCAGACCGGCTGCCACGATGTTTTTGGCAACATAGCGGGCTGCATATGCAGCAGAGCGGTCCACCTTGGTGCAGTCCTTTCCTGAGAATGCACCGCCGCCGTGACGCGCATAACCGCCGTAGGTGTCAACGATGATTTTACGTCCTGTCAGACCGCTGTCGCCCTGCGGTCCGCCGATAACGAAACGTCCCGTAGGGTTGATAAAGAACTTCGTGTTCTCGTCGATCATATCCTGCGGAAGGATCTCGTCAAAGATGTACTTCTTCACATCCGCATGAATCTGTTCCTGGGTCACGCTCTCATCATGCTGTGTGGATAATACCACGGCATCCAGGCGGACCGGCTTGTCATTCTCATCATACTCCACAGTTACCTGGCTCTTGCCGTCCGGACGGAGATACTTAAGCGTGCCGTTCTTGCGGACATCCGTAAGACGCTTAGCCAGCTTGTGGGCCAGGGAAATGGGATAAGGCATGTATTCCTCTGTCTCATTGGTGGCAAAACCAAACATCATGCCCTGGTCTCCTGCTCCAATGGCGTCCAGCTCCTGGTCTGACATCTTGTTTTCCTTTGCCTCCAGAGCCTTATTCACTCCCATTGCAATGTCCTGGGACTGCTCGTCAATGGCTGTGATGACGCCGCATGTATCACAGTCAAAACCATATTTGGCACGGTCATAGCCAATCTCTCGCACGGTCTCACGCACCAGCTTCTGAATATCCACATAGGCGTTGGTGGTTATCTCTCCCATGACAAGAACCAGTCCTGTGGTGGTAGCTGTCTCGCATGCCACACGGCTCATTGGGTCCTGCTCCATCAATGCGTCCAGAATCGCATCGGATATGGCATCGCACATTTTATCCGGATGCCCTTCTGTTACGGACTCAGATGTAAATAGTCTTCTCTCCATTTCAAATCTCTCCTTCTTGTTCAGATAAATGATTAACAGCAGCTGTAACATCAGACATTTACAAAAAACAAAGTCCGCAGCAATTGCGGACTTGAAAATATCTTTAAATCTTCAAATCCTCTTATTGCTCGACCAAGCATGCTTTATCCTGCCAGCATACTCCTCGCTCAGGCTGGCACCTTCCGGCCCTTTCGCATATCATGCTGATATACTCAACCGGGGTTGCCGTGACTTCACAGGTCCTTTGTACCTCCATCACTCTGAATAAGGGATATTTACGAACTCTTTAATTGTAAAATGTGTTACCTTCCATATCTTATAGCAATTATATATATATGTCAATATTAAAATTTATCATTGCCTGTTCTTCCATTACCTGTTCTTCCATTGCCTGTTCCGTCCTGTTTCTATCTTATGGAAATCCTTCCCTGCCCGGCCGGGTTCCCATACTCAGATGTCACGGAACCTCCCATCCGCCTTATATAGGAAGATAAGATATCCACGTCCACCATGACCTCATCCCGGATTACATTACATCCCTTGAACATGGTCATGCCGTCTCCGCCCTGTTTCAGCATATAGTTATGGGACGCTACGGTATATGTCTTGGTAAGGTCAATGGGCTCTCCCCCAACCTTGATGTCCGTTACCCTGTAAGCGCCTGACACACCGGTAAAATTTCCCTTGTCGTCTGTCCGGACGCCGGATTGCACAGATGGGTCAATGGTGTAGGTCAGACCGGACACCTGAAGGAAACCGCCGCTCTCTTGCGGATAATTCTTAGACGCCATCTCCAGTGCATCCTTAATCTGCTGTCCCGTTGCCTCGATGACACATCCCATATTTCCATAAGGGAACACGGCCAGGGTGTCGTTATATGTAATGTTACCCGGCTTAATAATGCTTCGGATTCCGCCTCCGTTGCTGAGTCCGATATCAGCCCCCAGCTCCACACGGTAAGCATCCGCTGTCAGGTCCCCCAGATTGGTCTCTGCATTTCTGACAATACGCTGCCCTGTGGCAGGGTCATTGACAGTCAGCTCGTAGGGCGTGGTGCCCAGAACAGTCTTTAATGTCTCATTGTATTGGTTCTCAATGGACAGGATGAACTGGCTGGTTCCATAATCCACAGCCCTTCCGTCCTCATTGATAAAGCTTCCGCCGGGAATCACAAGCTTAAGACCTACCGGAAGTACGTTAGCATCTTTTATCTTATCCAGATTGCTGTTATAAATGTCAATCCAGCGGTTGTAATTTCCCAGCTCCCTTTTTGCAATCCTGCTTAAGGAATCATGTTCCTTTACCGTATATTCCCTGGCCAGGTCCACGGCAGGCACCTCTGATACCAGCTCGGACCGAATGGAACCATTGGCAGATATGATCAGCTTTCCAATATGATTCAGCTTGGTTCCTGTCTGGGTCAGGACCACATTCTGTCCATTCTTATTCTTTATGTTCTCCGACGGAACGGTTTCATGGGAATGGCCGTCAATACATGCGTCAATTCCCGTGGTATTGGCAATCACACTGACGGATGACCATTTCCGGGTAATGCCGTTTTCCCCAAGATGGCCTGCCAGAATAACATAATCAGCCCCGGCTGTCCTGGCTGCATCCACGCAGGCCTGCACCTGACTGTACAGCTTCTGTCCGCTCTCATCCTCACAGAAGGAATACATATAATTTCCCTGGCTGTCCCGGAAATATGCAGGCGTGGATTTTGTAAAGCTCTCCGGCGTGGTCACGCCTACAAATGCCACCTGGGTATCCCCGTATGCAAACATCTTATATGGAGCAAAAACAGGAGCGCCTGTGGCGGTGTTTAAGAAATTGCAGGAATAATATCCGCAGTTTAATTTACCGGCCAGCTCCAGAAACCTGGACATTCCATAATCAAACTCATGGTTGCCCGGAACCGCAAAATCATATCCCACATAGTTCATAATATTGATAAGATAACCGCCGTCTGAAAGCGTACCAATGGGCGCCCCCTGAATGGCATCCCCTGTATCCACCAGAGTCACATAAGGCGTCTGCTGCTGCATCTCCTTCTTGTACAACGCCAGACCGGCATAGCCGATGTTGTCATCCACCCCGCAGTGGACATCATTGGTATACAGCACCACAATATCCTTGTCCGCTGCCAGTGCCGTGATTGGACTGCCTGTCAGGGGCAGGCCCGTCATTGTTACCGCGGCCAGGACAATTGCAAGAAACAAATCCTGCAGCCATTTAAAGCTCCTGTTCTTCATGAATTTTCCTCTCTTTCTCCATCAAACCTTACACAACTCGTATCATATATCCATCATATCACATTTCCTGTAAAAAAACAAAAGAAACAGCAGATGCACTGCAGCAGTCCAGAAGCAGCATCCCCTGGCGGGCCATGTGCCAGATAAATGCAGGCGGGGTCCGGGCATCCACATAGGCTTCCATCCGGACGGATTGCAGCCTGGTCTTCCGCGGCTGCCTGTCTAAGAGGCGTTGTCCCAAGGGCTCAATCCGACACCTCTATCCTTCATTTACATGAAAGCCAAAGAATTCATTCACATTGTTGAAGCACACATCCTCAATCACCTGTTTTAAGGCTGCCTCGCCGGAGAAATACTCCCCTCTGTCCACCAGCTCACCCAGGTAATTGCACAGCACCCGCCTGTAAAGCTCATGGCGGGGATAGGAGATAAAGCTTCTGCTGTCCGTCAGCATGCCCACGGACAGGCTGACCGGATACAGGCTGGCGCATGCCTCAAACTGGCGCTTGATGCCAAATGCCTGGTCATTGAACCACCAGGGCGCTCCTAACTGTACCTTTCCCTTTACGCTGCCGTCACAGAAGCCGGCCGCAAGCACTGCCCATGTCTCAATCTTCATGCCGTCCAGGGGGTAAAGTATGGTCTTAGGCAGTTCCCCTGCTATGGTCAGCCGGTTCAGCAGTTCGCCCACACTTGTCACGGAGCACTGGTCGTCCGTACAGTCGAAGCCGGTGGAATGCCCTGTCCGCCTGACCCCGTCCCTATTAGCATCCAGGTAGGTCCCGATATGAAGCTGCATCACATAATTGTTCCGGCTGTACCTGCGCCCCATCTCATAAAGGAACGCGCTCTGGTACTGGTCAACCTCATGGGGTGACAGAGGTTCATTCTTCCTTGCCTTTTCAAATATCCCGGCAATCTCCGTATCCGTATAATCAGCCCATGTAAAATGTGGGATCCCGTCATCACTGACCGTGGTGCCGGTTGTTTCCTGGAAGAACTTAAGCCTTGCCTCCAAAGCATCCAGCATGGTTTCAAAAGAAACAATCCCGATGCCGGACACCCCTTGAAGCTGGTCCAGATAATCAGAAAAGCCATCCTGTTCAATAAACATGGCCTTGTCCGGACGGAAGGCAGTGATGACCCTTGTAAACATCTTCTCTTTCTGAAGGGCAATGTGGCAGTGCAGGTCATCCACCGGGTCCTCGGTGGTGCTTACCAGCCTGACATTGGAGTGCTCCATGCACCAGCGCCTGGTCATGTGGCGCTTCACAATCAATTCCTTTGTCCTCTGATAGATTTCTTCTGCATTTTCCGCTGTCAGGGGCTCATCGATGTCAAAATACCGCTTCAGCTCCAGGGCGCACCAGATATACACAGGATTTCCAATAAGCTTTGGGAATACAGATGCAAAGGCAAGATATTTGTCATGGTAACCCGCCTTTCCTGTGATGTATTCCTCATCAATCCCAAAGGTACGCATGGCGCGCCATTTGTAGTGGTCTCCCCGCAGCCACATTTCACCCAGGTCCTCGAATTCCCTGTCATCGCATATCTCAGAGGTCTTGAGATGACAGTGATAATCTATGATTGGCAGGTTTTCGGCATATTCGTGATACAGCCTGCTTCCTGTTTTGCTTGTGAAGAACAGCTCCTCGTCAAATTTTGTGTTCATTTTCATATCCTCCGGTTAAAATCCAATCAGGGCGCCGCCGTCCACAGGGATGCAGCTTCCGCTGATGTAACGCGCGGCATCGCTGCAAAGGAATGCGGCGCACATGCCCACGTCCATGGGGTCGCCCACGGTCTTGGCAGGTATCCTTCCCATAATCTTGGCCAGACGCGGCGGATCGTTATCCACGGCCTGATGGAACATGGGCGTGTCAATCCAGCCAGGCGCAATGGCGTTTACTGTCACGCCAAACTCGGCAAGCTCGGCTGTCAGGGTGTGGATCATGCCCAGGAAACCTGCCTTGGAGGTGGAATATCCTGCCACCTGGGGCTGTCCGATGTAGCTGGTCATGCTGGCCTGGTAAATAATCCTTCCTCTTTTCTGTTCCTTCATGTAAGGAACCACAGCCTTTGTCATGGAAAATGAGCCTACCAGATGGACCTCCAGGACCCGTTTATAATCCTCCACCGTCATATCCCAGATAAATTTCTTGCAGTGGTTTCCGGCATTGTTGACCAGGATGTCCACACGTCCCTGCTCTGCCACGATCCGGTCCACCAGCTCCTGGGCATGGCTTGTATCCGTGATGTCAAACTGGTAGAATACCGTCTTATCCCCAAATACTCCCAGCGCCTCTGCCGCCTGTTTGGGGGACTCAAAGCTCACAACGCACACCTTTGCCCCGGCGCTTACAAGGCACCGGGTAATGGCAAGTCCCAGCCCCGTGGAACCGCCTGTGACCACGGCCACCTGGCCGGAAAGGTCATACCATTTTGTGATATTAAATTCCTTTATTTCATTTTCAGTAAATGCAGCCATTATCTCTCTCCTGTCTCATAAGACATGTCTGTCAATGGTTTCCTGTCCAGACATGCCCGTTTATACGCAACCGCTTTTTCCTGATACTTGTATGGGATATAGAATTCCTTATGACCCAGGACCTCGCTCTTTGTGGGCGTGCCTCCGGCTGTTTTGGCCACATGTCCGGCCAGATTAAGGGCCATATCGTTCCGGCTCATCCCTCCGTACAGGATAGGGCTTGCATCGAAGTCCATGTCCTCCTCCATGCGCGTGAATGTCTCATGGTTTCCCGTAATCTTGATGCAGGGCGCAACCGCGCTTCCCACCACATTGCCCCTGCCTGTCACCAGGAACACGATATGGGCGCCGCAGCTGATCAGGTCCATAAGGCCCTCATTGTCATTGGGGTTGGTAATCCCAAACTGCATGAAGTGGGGGTCCGGCGTGGAATCCAGCAGCCACAGGCCGCCATGCTTCGGGGGGACCGATACCTTTAATACGCCTTCAATGGGGCGTGAACCGCTTTTAATCACTGCTCCCATGCTCTTTTCCTCAATGGTAGACAGGCCCCCGGCAAAGTTCCCCGGGCTTACCGAATACTGGCGCACGGATTTGCAGTAATCCAGGGCCTTGTCATAGGTGTAGCGCAGTTCCTTGGCAGCTTCAGGGTTTGCCGCCCTGCCCACCAAAAGCCCGTCCAGTCCGATGGCCTCCACAATCTCCTCAAATATGGCGCAGCCGCCAAGGTCCACCAGACGGTCAAAGAAACGCCCCACCACAACATTGCCTGCCAGGCCGCTGGTGTAATCGCTGCCGCCGCACTCCGCGCCGATGACCAGGTCTTTGAACCCCATCCTTACCCGCGGGGTGTGCTTAAGCCGCTCCAGGGTTTCCCTGACCCAGGCCGTTCCTTTGGCGATTGCCGGTTTTGTGCCGCCCTCCTGCTGTATGAACATCCATAAGGCTTCCTTGCCCTCTTTGACGGACACGTCCGCCAGCCACCGGGGCTGAATGTATTCGCAGCCCAGCCCCACGGTCAGCACAGCGCCCACATTGGGATGCCGTATGAGGCTGATCAGCAGGTCCACCGCATACTGGTTGTCGGTACACCCGTCAAAACCAACCAGCTCCACATCCGGATGCCCGGCCTTATCCACGATTCTCCTGGCCACGAACTCCGAACATTTGACCGTATAGATGACCAGCACCCGGTTGCGTATGCCGGGCGCCCCATGCTTTCTCTGATAGCCCTGCCATGACCAATCCGTCAGTTCCATTCTCTTTTCCTCACTACTCATATTTTGTATCCTTTGGCGCGCCTGTCCGGACATCCAGGTGGCCGGACCGCTCATCATAAATGCTCTGCATCACATGCAGGTGGACCCAGCTTCCCTTTTGTATGTCCGCCGTGGCGCGCCCAATCACAACACCGTATTTTACAATATGCCCGCCTGCCCCTATATCCTTAAGGGCAATCTTATGTCCGGCAGGAATATCCGTTGCCGCCATGACGGATTCCTCACCGTGGTCCCCGGTCAGCCTGACCTCCTGCGCTGCCCTGACCTCAGCCAGGGCAGTGGCCACATTATCCGCAAGGTCAATCTGAAACGCCTTAATCTCTTTTTCCATATAAACCTACGCTCCCGCATTTTCCTTTACAGTATTCCAAATTCTGCAAATGCATCTGTAGCCGACATGCCGCCCTCAATGGCCCGGCGCACGGTTTTCTCTCCTGCCGCCTTAATCAGGGCCTTTTCGATTACCTCGTCCTTAATTTCAGCCGGTATGATCAGGACGCCGTCAATGTCACCGAATACAAGGTCGCCGTCATGGATGGTCACCTGGCCGATCTCAATGGTGCAGCGGTAATCGCATACATAGGTGCGGACCGAGGAATCCTGTGCCCAGCACTGTGTACAGAATACAGGGAAATTCTGCTCAAGCACCTGGGGTGTATCCCTGCTGTAGCCATCCAGCACAGCGCCCACCGCGCCTCTTGCCTTGGCAGTTGCTGTCAGCAGTTCCCCCCACAGCGCGCTGTGATGGGCTCCGGTGGCAATGTAAATATCGCCCGGCCTTAACTGGTCCAGGGCCTCGGTCAGATAGCCAAAGGGTTTTTTAGGACTGTCAAAAACATCATTTTCCAGAACCGTACACGCATACCCGGCCAGCTTCAGCCGGTTGTCCGGCTGGCTGCGGTCAATGAACGCGTCCGCCGGCACCAGAGCCTCCAGGGGCCGGATGGCAGCCGGAAGGAACTGGTGCTTATATCCCATCTGGTCCAGGATATCCCCCACCACAGGGGTGTAGAGTTTTTCTTTCATCAGGTTAAATAATTCTTCGTCATTATTTCATTGTGCCATGGTATATCCCTCCATTCAAAATATCATATTAAATGGCTATATTATATCGCCATATTAGGAAGCCATATAAAGCTCTGCGGGAAGTAAGTAAGAATCAGCAACGCAATGCCCATTACAATATAAAATGGGATCATTGATTTTGCCAGTTTCTCAATCTTAATACCCGAGATGGCGCTTCCAATAAACAGGGTGGAACCTACCGGAGGCGTCAGAAGGCCTATACCAAGGTTCAGCACCATTATCACTCCCAGATGGATGGGTGATAACCCAAGGGACATCCAGATTGGAAGGATGACCGGTGTCAGCATCAGGATCAGGCAGGCCATCTCAATCATGCAGCCCAGAAGCAGCATCAGGATGTTCAGCATTATGAGGATTAAAATCTTATTGTCCGTCAGGCCGAACAGGGCTTCGGATACAATGGACGGCACCTTAAGGTAGGTCAGAAGGTACGTAAATGCACCTGATACGCCAAGAAGGATCAGCACCTTTCCAAGTGTCATGGTAACGTTGTTGAAAATATGGGGAATATCCTTAAAGCTGAAACCTTTGTAAATAAACAGGCCCACCACCAGGGACCACACCACTGCACAGGCAGCTGATTCCGTTGTGGTAAACACGCCGGTGATAACGCCCACCACCACAAACAGGACAGAGAGCATACCCCAGACAGCCCTGCTGAACGCGCGCAGACAGGCCCTCAGGTCAAACCTTCCCGTTACAGGATAGTTCATTTTAACAGACACGTAGTAAGAATATACCATCAATACAATGGACAGCACCGCGCCCGGAACATAACCTGCCAGAAACAGCTGGCCGATGGAAACGCTTGTGACACCGGAAGCTGCCAGGGTAAAGATGACCATGTTCTGGCTGGGCGGCACCAGGATGCCTTCCACGGAGCTTGCCATGGTAAGACAGGTGGCAAAATCCCTGTCATATCCCTGGTCCTCCATCATCTTAATCTCAATGGGACCCAGGGATGCACAGTCAGCCGAGGAGGATCCGGAGATGCCTCCGAAGAAAAAGGAAGCAACCACATTGACCATGGCCGCGCCGCCCCGAAACCACCCTACCAGTTCCTTTGAAAAATCAATCAGGGTATCCGTTATCCCGCCGGCGCTCATAAGTTCCCCCATAAGGATGAAGAAGGGAACCGCCAGCAGCGTATAAGAGTTCAGGTTCCCCACAAACTTAAGGGCCATCTGCATGGGATTGATGCCCAGGTAAAAGAAGTCAGCCAGGGAAGCAATCCCGATGGCGTATACTATGGGCACCCGCAGGAATACCAGCACAAGGAACAGACCCACCAATAACAATGTTGCAGCAACAGTTGTACCCATTACTCACCAATCCTCCTTGTCCACTGTGTAATCAATGCCAGAATATACAGGACTCCTGTCACCGGAAGGGACAGATACATCCACGCATAGGGAATGTTAACGCCTGCCATGGTATTGGTCCTGGCCTGCTGCATCAGCTGTTTTCCGTACACAAACATAAACACGGCAAAAGCAAAAATACACGCGGTTGCAAGCAGGTCCGTCACGAGAAGGGCGCCCCTGCTCATCTTTTCATCAAACATGGTCACTTTCAGATGTTCATCCGTGCGAAGCACCAGGGAAGAACCAAGGATGCTCATCCAGGTCAGCAGGAACAGGGACATGGGTTCTCCCCACATCGGGGATTTATGTATGAAATACCGTCCCACAAAAATATAAAACACGATTGCAACCAGGGCGCCCAGCATAAGGACGCAGATATGTTTTACGATTCCGAATACAACCCTATCCAATGACTCCCATAATTTTTTGAATTTTTTCAGTTCGTTCATAAATTTTCCTTTTCTTTAAAAGAAAAGGATGCTGCCGGGATTATCCGCAGCACCCTTTTACAGTTATTCACGCACCGTCAGGATCATCTCTGATTAATACTCTGCATTCCTAATCTTTTCAATGATTGCCTGTGAATCTGCATCATAGGAAGAGTAAACGCTCTCACATGCCTCTGACCACTTGTCCAGGTCGGCAACCTCCAGCTTTGTGACGCCTTTTTCCTCAAAGCTGTCAAAGGTAGCCTTAATCTTCTCCTGGTTGTACTCATAACAGGTCTTACCTGCTGCCTCGGCCGCTTCCTTCATCCAGCCCTGCTGCTCCTCTGTCATGGAATTCCATCTGTCCCTGTTCATCAGGATAACGCCGCAGCCAAAGGTATGTGCATCCGGAATGAAGTAAGGCGCAACCTCGTTATAGGAATTTGCCATGTAATTAATCACATCATTCTCCGCCCCGTCAACAACCCCTGACTGTAAAGAGGTATAAAGCTCGGAGTATGCAATGGGGGTTGCGGATGCTTTTAATGCTGTCATGGTATTAACCATCAGGTCAGTCTCCGGAACCCTCATCTTTAAGCCGTTCATCATATCCAATGAGAACTCGGCAGGGTTACCCAGCTTCTTATACGTATTTTCCGTGATGAATATGTGTCTCGGTCCCTCTGTGAGCCAGCCCAGGGCCACATAACCGCAGTCCGCCTCGTCAACAGACGCCAGTAATTCCTGGCCCAGGCCGCTGACCGCCATCTCATGGAACTGCTCCATGTCCTTAAACAGGAAAGGGAGTCCGCTCAGGCTGATCTTATCCGCACCGTAATTAGAAAGGGATGAAGCATTTCCCCTGAATATATCCAGGGTCCCCATCTGGATTCCCTGCATGCTCTCTTTTTCATTGCCAAGCGTACCATTGAGATAAAGCTCAACCGTAATCTGTCCGCCGGACAGCTCCTCAATCTTTTTGGCAAACTCCTTTGCTCCTACGGTGGCGCCATAGTCCTCGCCGTTTACCTCGCTCCAGGTAAGCCTGATACTGTCGCCGCTTGCTTGCGCTGCAGGCGCTCCTGTCTCTTCCTTAGAATCCCCTGCTTCTTTTGCTGCCTCTGTCCCGGCCGCAGCTGCTGTCTCTGCCTTTCCGGAACCGGAGCCGCATGCAGTCAGCGACATTGCCGTGAAAGCTGCCAAGGTAATTGCAAATAAAGTTTTTTTCATGTTCTGTACCCTCCTAAAATTCACAAAAACGTTTTTGTTAACGCGTATGATATCTTCGTAATTTAGCATACCACCATTAAAATACTTTGTCAATCCGTAGAGGGTTTTAGTTTGCTTTGTTGATAATTTGGTAAAAACAGCACAAAACATCTTAGTTTTTTTCGACACATTGACAGTTTAAAACTAAACTTTATTCCTTCCTTTACTTTCTTCCCGCTTATTGCTATAATCTCCTAAAACGTTTTTTTAGCTATTTATGCGTTAAATATCCATATCGGAGGTAATATTTGTATGATTATTACAAGATTTGAGAGCTGGTGGGTGGAAAGAGGAAAATGTCTCTTCGACGAACGGCGCCAGGGCGGTGCAAAGATGGGATGGGATGTGATTGTCATCAAGCTTACCACCGACACGGGCGTGGAAGGAATCGCTACCTGTATGGCGGCAAGAAGCGGGGCTGTCAGCGAGTCTTACCTGCAGGAAAGCATTGCCCCTGTTGTATTAGGAAGGGACCCCCATGACAGGGAAGCTATCTTCCAGGAACTCTGGGTCATTGACCGGCACGAAGCATTTTTCCCTGTATTCCTGCCCGGGCCCGTGGATGTGGCCCTGTGGGATATCTGCGCCAAGGAAGCCGGGCTTCCCTTATATAAGTACATCGGCGCTTACCGCAGCAGCCTGCCCGTATATGCCAGCAGTAACTTCTTAAGCTCAGTCCAGGATTACGCGGACGAAGCCCTCTATTATAAGAGCAGGTGCATCAAGGGCTACAAGGCACATCCCGCGGGACCTGTGGAATTCGACATGAAAGTCCATGCAGCTGTCAGGGAAGCGGTGGGCGGGGATTTCGTTTTGATGACAGACCCTGTGGGCGATTATACCCTGGACGAGGCCATACGGGTGGGACGCCAGCTTGAAAAGCTGGACTATAAATGGTTCGAGGAGCCTTTCCGCGATTTTGAACTCTACAAATACACAGAGCTCTGCCGCACCCTGGACATCCCCATCGCTGCAACGGAAACCACGCGGGGCTGTCACTGGGGCGTTGCCCAGGTCATTGCACAGAGGGCTGCCGATATCGTCCGGGCCGACGTAAGCTGGAAGGACGGCATCACCGGAACATTAAAAATCGCACATATGGCGGAAGGCTTTGGCCTGAACTGCGAAATCCACACAACTACCATGAACTATATGGATATGGCCAACCTGCATGTCAGCTGTGCGATTAAGAACTGCGAATATTTTGAATATTTCGTGCCGGAGGACAACTACCGCTTCCCCATGAAAGGCGACCTTCCCATTGATGAAAACGGCATCATCCATGTGCCGGACAAGCCGGGCGTAGGGGCTGAGCTTGACTGGGATCTGATCCAGTCTGCCTGCCATAATTATATCTGTCAGGAGTATGGTAAATAGCAGGGATGTGGAATGGCGTTTTAGGGAACCTGCACGCAACGCAGATGTCAGCAACCGGATTAACCGGCAGTAACTCATGACATCCAGCAGTCAGAGGAACATATAGCGGTACTGCTCATGCTCATACATCACAAGGTTGCTCTTTAGCACCACTTCGCTTCCCACAAATACCCTTTTCTGCTCCGGCACCTTGCCGCTAATCAGGTATTCAGCCAGGGTACGTATGCCCACATATCCCTGGGCATAGGGATTCTTCTGGATCACGTTATTAAGCACGGAGCGCCGGAGCCGTTCTGCCGTAACATCCGGGAGGTCGGAACCAACCGCATATACCTTTCCCGCCTTTTTGCTCTCCTCCAGGGCCTGCCCCAGCATGACCGTACCCTGGGAATAGACGCTGCAGCACGCCGCCACATCCGGGCGTGTAAGTTTGTTGAAAATATTAAGATAATTCTGCCGGTTTATGGAGTAGGAGTAATCCTTATACACCATGTTGGGGCAGCTGTTTTCAGCAAGATAATCATCAAAACCCTTTACAATCAGGGAGTGGGCATCCCATTTCGGATTGCCCGCACAGAGGAAAATGCTTCCGAATTCCGGAATCCGGTCAATAATCAGCTCCGCCATGGTCCGGCCTATCACATCATATTCCGGCTGGATACAGCAAAGGCTGTCGCAGAGCTTGTTCTCCGAATTGATGCTTACAACTGATATATCCCTGTCATGTATATCCTGCCAGTCCTGGGCCGTGGAAAATCCGTCCACATGCCCCACGGTAAGGATGCCGTCAATCCGACCTTCCATGGCAAGCTGTTTCAGCTTTTCAAATACTTCATTCTTATCAGCCTCATAATAAGGCAGTTCAATACATTCAACATTGGCGTTGAGCTTGGACAGATAGTCATGGACCCCTCTCCACATGGGCTGGTAATAATATTTATTATCCCCGGCATCGCTGGGAAGCAGGATAGCAATCCGCTGGGTGCTGCGTTTTAAACTGGAGGCAAGGGTATTGGGCTGGTATCCCATCTCCTCAGCTGTCCTGCGGATTTTTTCCCGGGTTTCATCGCTTACCCCCGCTTTTCCGCTGAGGGCAAAATGCACTGAACTGATGGAAACGCCTGCCTTTGCCGCCACATCCCTGATTGTCACTTTTGTATTCACAGCGCCGCACCTTTCAAAGAAAAAGTATCGTCCTGAAAACGATCACTGTTATTATACAACAAATATGGATTTATTTACAAGGAGGAAGAAAAAATGTCAGATTTACAGAATAAAGTGGGTATTGTCACAGGCGGAAGCAGCGGCATCGGGTTTCAGATCGCCAATGTGCTGGCTGGTGACGGCGCCACGGTCTACTCCATCAGCCGTACCGGAGCACCCAAGGAGGGGATGGGCGAAAGCGCGCCCGGAGTAATCCACCTGAAAGGCGATATCAGCAATATGGACTCCATGAAAGCATTGATAGATGAGATTGCAGCAAAGAATGACGGCTGCCTGGATTTCCTTGTGAACAACGCCGGGGCCACCTTTAAATGCCGGGCCGAGTCCTTCCCCATGGACCAGTTTGACCGCATTATGGACGTGAACGTAAAATATGTGTTTGGGATGAGCCAGCTCTGTTACCCTTATCTGAAACAGTCGGCCGGAAGAGGCCGCATCATCAACATCACAAGCATGAGCGCCCACCTTGGCTTCTCCGAAGTTGTTCCCTACTGCACCAGCAAGGGCGCCGTATTATCCATGACCAGGGGCCTGGCTGTTGAGTGGGCCCAGGACAATATATGCGTCAACAGCATTGCTCCCGGCTGGTTTCAGAGCAAGATGTTAAAGCAGGTGGCCGACCCTGCCAGGGAGCAGAAAATCCTCAGCCGCATGCCTCTTCATTCCTACGGCGACACCAGGGACCTGGGCGCCCTTGCCAGCTTCCTCTGCGGCTCAGGCGCCAGCTATATAACTGGCCAGGATTTTGCGGTTGACGGCGGGGCGCTGGCTTTTGGATATTGATGCAATGCCGGCCGGCCCAGCCTTTATATGGCTGCGCTGAGTGATTTTTGATTTCCGGCGCACGTTTATCAGTCTCCAGACAGCTCCCCTTCATTGGCCTCTTCCCTGCATATCTCCTGCCCGGGCTGGTAATCCGTCACAGCCAGCTCCATCACGGCCTGGGGGTAATTCACGGACATCCTGACAAACTTTCTCTTTTCCCTGGCAGCCTCAGACGCAATTCCCGCAATCTGCTCCAGCACATCCCTGGTCAGATACCCGCCCCGCCAGTGGAATACATAATAGGGCTGTTTCTTCCTCAGCACTGCCTTAAAACGCCCGGCCACATCCTCCAGCTTGGTCAGGGACAGCCGGTTCTCCCTGTAATAAAACCTGCCTCCGTCCGTGCATGCAGGCACCTTATACACCAAAGGCTGATGGTCCCTGAACATCATCTTGTCATCCAGGTTAAAATAATCAAACCGCTTCCGGCGATAAGGACTCAAATCCACCCAACATGGCCCTGTAGGCGCTCTGCTGCGCTTTATTCATTTGCTGGTAATAAAATTCATGTTTCATATTCGTTCCACATATCCTTCTTATGTCTGTTTGTCCGGCTTCTGTTCTGCCTCTGAAAGAAAAGGCAGGAACCATGCACCTTCCGGTACACCCTCCTGCCTTGTATTCTCTCCTGTTATCAACCGACCCTCAGTTTAAACTTCTGTACTTCCCGGTCAGAATCTACTTTTTCAATCATGGCTCCCAATCCCTGGAGCTTTTCCTCAAAACACTCATATCCGCGCTGGATATAACCGATTTCATCCACCACCGTATAGCCGTCAGCCGCCAATCCTGCAATCACAAGGGCTGCTCCCGCCCTCAAATCCGGCGCATTGACCTGGGCTCCTGTCAGGCGTTTCACGCCGTCTATGACAGCCACATTGCCCTCTACCTTTATATTGCTGCCCATGCGGGCCAGCTCGTCCACATATTTGAACCTGTTCTCAAAAATACTCTCAGTCACCATGCTGGTACCATTGGCCAGAACCAGGGCAACCGACATCTGAGGCTGCATGTCCGTAGGAAAGCCGGGATAAGGAAGTGTCTTTATATCCGTATGTCTCTGGGAAGGTTTTCCCACCACACGGACAGCATCATCAAATTCAACAACCTCGCAGCCTATCTCCGTCAGTTTGGCGGAAATGGCTTCCAGATGTTTGGGAATCACGTTCTTAACCATGATATCGCCTCTGGTAGCTGCTGCTGCGCACATAAACGTACCTGCCTCAATCTGGTCCGGAATAATGGAATACTCGGTGCCATGGAGCCGGTTCACGCCTCTGATACGGATGGTATCCGTACCTGCGCCCTTTATATTGGCGCCCATGCTGTTTAAGAAGTTGGCAACGTCAACAATATGGGGTTCCTTTGCAGCGTTCTCCAGAATGGTCTGTCCCTCTGCCAGGGCTCCAGCCATCATGATATTGATGGTGGCTCCCACAGAGACCACATCCAGATAGATGTGGCTTGCCACCAGGTCGATGGCATGGGCTATGACAGCCCCGCGCTCAATGGTCACCTCGGCTCCCAGCGCCCTGAATCCCTTTATATGCTGGTCAATGGGCCTGCTGCCTATATTGCATCCTCCCGGAAGAGGAACCTGGGCGCTCTTATACTTGCCCAAAAGAGCTCCTATAAAATAGTATGAAGCACGTATCCTCCTGATATACTCATCATCAACAGATACCTCGCTTATATTGCTTCCATTTATCTTTACAGTGTGTCGGTCAATTCTGTCAACCCTTGCACCGATTTCCTGAATCGCCTCTAACAGTACATTGATATCCCTTACATCCGGCAGATTATCAATCACCACATCCTCGTCTGTCATGATAGAAGCAGCCAGTATTCCCAGTGCGGCATTCTTGGCTCCGCTTATGGTCACATCTCCCACCAGTGGATTCCCGCCTTTTATAATATATTGTTCCATTCCACACCTCTGATTTTTATTTAAACAAATCCAATATATAAGGAAAATACACCTAAAGAAATCTTTAAAATTTTGTTCATAATTTATTTACATCTTCTTAGATTATACCATAAGAATCAGATTTGTAAAGTAAAACGAAAATGCACACTCTAAAGTACACTGTCTACTCCACTGCCAAAGCGCACAGGAAATCATTATGCAGGTTCTTAAAATACTCCGTGGCATCATTGAGTCCCATCTTCTGTGTTTCCTGGGTCTGAGGGTCATAGAGGGTCACATTATACTGGTCGTAGCCGGACAAAAGCACATACTGGCCTGATTCCACATAAGCAATCACAGGTATACCCTTGTCAATATAGTACAGAATCTGGTTCAGGCTGCATCCCCCTGCATCGATGAGTATAAGTCCGTTCTCATAGACACGGCTGCCGTCAAATGAATCCAGGTACTTTGTAACCTTCCTGGCCTCGTCCACCGGGGCTTTTATATTGCGTATGGGCTGCCTGTTGATTCTGTCCCACACAATATGCTGGTTGCTGTCCGTCACATAGCCCATCTGACCATAGGCCATCTCCACTGCCTGGCTGAAGGTTCTGGATGAGCCAATATAATGTCCGCCCCCGTAAGCCCTGAATACCATGCTGTTATCAGATGACGCGGAAGCAGCACTCCCCGTATCCAGAACGCTTGTATATTCATAGGAAAATGCCTTTGGCGCAGATGTATGAACCTTATCCCCGTGTATTTCCGAATCTGCCTGGACAAAATAAACCTTTCCCTTATCCTGGGAGGCAAACCAGCCGATTCCCTCTAAGGGGTCCTTATCAACCCTCTGGTTGCATACAATAGTATCCTCGTTCTGATACAGATACTGATTTTCTCCCAATGGAACCAAACGTTTCAGGTGAATCCTCCCATCCTGCGCCACTACATCCGTTATATAGATGCCGTCCTTCTTGTATTCGCTCTCCACCTGCATCTGTGTATCCACAATGTACATTGCATACATAGGCATACCCTTCAGGCGGCCGTTGACAATCCACTTATCCTTGGAACTGCTCAGCCCATATATCAAATCATTTCCAACAAATCCCAGTACTCTGACATAATCATTTACCTCTCCCACGATTTCCTGGTTCTGGGAAGTATTAAAATCCATGACATGGACCTTCTGGGATTCATACAGGTTCTGGCCTTCCTGCCATGCAAACCGGCTGGCGTCCCCGCTGACAGCATAACTTCCCTCCGTCAGACCCTGGGCCACTACAAGGGATTCATTGCTCTTAAGGTCAATACCGTATACAGTGCCCTGAAGCATAATGTACATCATGTCATTTTCACTGAGATAGGACAATTTGTCCACGTCTGCTTTCACCATCTCATAGGATTCAGATGCAGGCAGGAAAAACTTCTCCTGAACCGTGTCCTGTTCCTTATCATAATGGTAAAATACAACACCCATCCGGCCCTCGTATTTGCCCCTGTTCATATATCCATACACCAGGAAATCCATGGAACCATCGTCCTGCACGGACAATATCTTTATATCATGTCTGTCGTAACCGCTTCTTACCCTGTCGTCTGAATTGCTTCTGAATGAAAATACACATACTGCCTGTTTATCATCATAATCATAACACCACAGATCTCCGCCTGTTTTAAACGCCACATAATTGGACTTTGGACTCTTCATGGTCCTTACCTTGTGGTCATTGGTGATTCCAAGAAGAATCTTTTTGCCTGAAAATGACTGAGGACCTCCATCAAATTCTTCATTCGCATTGCGCTCATAATTCATCAGGTAGATTCTCTGTTCATTCCACTTCATGGTGAAATTATCCTCTGCATTTACCAGTGAACGTGTTCCGTCCTCCTCATTAATGGCAACCTGATACCGAATCTGGATTTGTCCCATGATGCCGTCAAACTCCTGAAGTGTCACCTGGGGCTCACCCACCATCTCCACATCCAGGCCATCCCAGGTCAAATGACTGAAACTGGCCCTGATGGTAACATGCCCCAAGGAGCTGTTATCCTCTGTGTCATTGGTTTCCAGATAGGACACCAGGTCCCTTGCCTGATTATAATCCAGGCTCTTCCTGGTAAACTCCTCAGCCATCCGGACCATATCCGAAGCATAGGTGTTATCCGGCCACATGATTCTGGTGTAATAATGTATTTCCTTTTCCCCTGTAGTCACTGTGATTGACAGAAGATAAGTTTCATTCCTGGCCAACAGGTTTTGAATCGGCAGCACTGCACTGACACTTCCGTCCCCGCTGTCCCACTCTTCCACCTCAGTCCGCTCCACCAGCCTGTCCAGAGTAAGATTCCTCACTTCGTAACTGATGCCTGTAATGGTATTGCCATACTCCTGAATCCGGATATGCAGCCCACGGTCTTCAGGCAGCACAGAGATGCTTTCCCTGGCTGCCTGATTCCCCATCTCCTGCATGTATCCGTGCAGGCAATTGATTTCCTGACTGCCCAGTTGTGTATAAACCACTGGCAGAGACGGTTCTTCCATAGATGTATATACAGCTGATTCTTTTTCCATTGTGTTTCTGGCACTGATGAAATATACAACCAATGCCCCTATGAATATCAGGAACAAAATCCCTGCTTTTTGCAATATTTTTTTCATATGTGATTTTTATCCTTTATACTGGTTGCTCTGTATCATTTCTATTTTATATAATATCCAGTAAAACTACAACTTAATCTTTTCGGAATTTTATTAATAATATCTTTGCTGCTCCTATAAAGCGCACAGGCCTCTGGCGCATCTTCGGTGGAACATCTCGTTCAACAGAAGCACCTTAACCATGTCTCTTAACCAGGATGGTTTATTTCCGTGATTAGGAGGCGGCGGAACCGGCCTTGGGGGCCTGGGTGGTCTGGGGGGCTGCGGCGGCCTGGGGGGCTGCGGCGGCCTGGGGGGCTGCGGCGGCC
>OLSH01000350.1_pt1 | contig 43691 bp, 47 predicted proteins | sample 1643221 | NCBI WGS metagenome assembly OLSH01 (sample SAMEA3136681, study PRJEB25190) | human gut metagenome | biome: human gut; feature: human-associated habitat; material: faeces | place: Austria | collected 2013 | reverse complement strand
GGCCTAATACAGAACATCCGATACCATGGATAAAATAATTTAAGTATAAAATAAAGGCACTTGGGTAATATTTTTTGTTCATAATAGATTCCTCTCTTGAATTTCCTCTTATTTAATCGTATTTAATATCCAGCACTTCTTTCATGTGATCAATCGGCATATGTTTTCCGGTCCACAGATAGAAAGCGGCGTCTCCCTGGAACAGCATCATTCCAAGTCCATTCATTGTCTTGCAGCCGACTTCTTTTGCCATCTTTAACAGTGCTGTCTCTCTCGGCGCATACACAGTATCTGTGACGATTAGGTCTGGACGTAGGAAGGATGCATCAGGAATCACTGACTGGCCTTCTAACGGCTTCATTCCAACGCCTGTAGCCTGAGCGAACAGATAGCTGTCTGCAATCTCTTCCTTTAATTTATCTTTGTCTTCTAAATCGTAAAGGTTTACGATACAATCTGTGTTGGCACGGATCTTTTCAACTGTTTTCTCCGCGTTCTCCCAGAACTTATCTTTCACATTAAAGATTGACATCTCTTTCACACCATCAAGCGCCGCCTGAATCTCGATCGCTGTGGCTGCACCGCCTGCTCCTGTGATTGTCATTTTTTTGCCGATCACGTCAATATCATTATCCTTCAGTGACTGCATGTAGCCGATGCCGTCTGTGATATGTCCTGTCAAAACTCCGTCTTCGTTGACGATCGTGTTGACTGCTCCTGCCATTTCAGCAGCTGGTGACAGCTTATCCAAGTACTGTCCTACGACTGTCTTATTTGGCATGGATACGTTAGATCCTTTCAGCTTTAAGGCGCGTAAGCCTTTTACCGCATCTTCCAGTGTATCATTATCAACCTCAAACGCTAAGTACGCATAGTCAAGTCCTAATGTGGCAAATGCTTCGTTGTGCATCGCCGGTGAACTGGAATGTCTGATCGGATATGCCATCAGCCCGATTAATTCTGTATGTCCTGTGATTCTCTCTGCCATGTGTCATTCTCCTTTTTACTTACCCTTTTTTATTTACCCTGTTACTGCTTCACCCAAAAGTTAATTTTTTAACAACCTTACAAAAACCATTATACACGCATCCCATTGATACTTCTAATACATCTTTCATCATTTTTTAATAGCTTTTTGCTATCATTTATGTTATCCTTCCATATATAAATAGCCATTGAATATTTCCAATGAAATGAGGCCTGCCCTATGAATTTAAACCAACTAATATACTTTCAAAAAATCGCCACACTACAACATTATCACCAGGCGGCAAAGGAATTGAACGTTTCCCAGCCCAGCTTAAGCCGTTCCATCGCTAACCTGGAAGAGGAACTTGGACTTCCCCTTTTTAGGAAAAACGGAAGGAATATTGAGTTGACAAAGTACGGAAAGATCTTTTTAGAGCATGTCAATAAAATCCTAGATGAGGTAAAGATCGCAGAAGACAAAATGAAGGCGCTCTCCAATACCAAAGGCGGCCACATCGACCTGGCCTATGTATTTCCTCTGGCAAAGTCCTATATTCCCCATCTTGTGAGGAGCTTCCTGGATTCAGAGGGGAACCATAATATCACGTTCTCCATGACACAGGAGATCACCAATAAAATGATCCGTGACCTCAAGTCCGAGAGATACGATGTGATTTTTGGATCTTATGTTTCCAACGAACCTGATATTGAGTTTGTTCCGGTCATCAACCAGGAAATGGTCATCATCACACCTCCCGAACACCCATTAAAATATAAGAAAGAAATCTTTCTGGAAGATTTGCTGGACTACCCTGTAATCGGCTACGACCGGACCTCCGGCCTCGGACAGTTTACAACCTCCATTTATCGACAAAACCAGATGGAACCTCAGATTGCCTTTGAGACTTCCGACGAGAATGCGATCGCCGCCCTCGTGTCTGAAAACTTTGGTATCGGATTTGTGGCCCATGTGGAATCATTGAGAGAATATGATGTTGACATCCTTCACTTAAGCAATCTAAAACCGTATCATACGGTTTATATGGCCTACATGAAAAATAACATCATGATCCCGGCTGTAGAAAAATTCATTGGCTTTGTCAAAAGAACAATAGATACAGTCTATTGATTTCTTAAAAAATATCAATTTGTTAAATATTTATCCTTGCCTTATAATAGACTTATCATTACAGATCACCCAAATGCAATGATAACAACCCCATTTAGAAATCGTTGATCTTTTTTGGAGGTTATAAAATGAAGTGCAATTATAAAAATATTTTCAGTCCGCTGACAATCAAAAACATGACAATGAAGAACCGTATCATGATGACACCTATGGGAACCAACTACGGAGAACAGACCGGAGAGATGAGCTTTCTTCATATCAATTACTATGAGCAGAGAGCAAAAGGCGGCGTAGGGCTGATCATGGTGGAAAATGCCAGTGTGGATTCCCCGCTTGGCTCCAACGGTACCACTCAGATCAGAATTGACCATGACAATTACATGCCGCGTTTCTTTAAACTCTGTGAGACCATCCATTCTCACGGTGCATGTATCGGATTACAGTTAAACCACGCAGGTGCTTCTGCACAGTCTAAGCGTACAAACATGCAGCCAGTATCTGCATCAAATATTCCATCCAAGGCAGGCGGAGAAATCCCACGTCCTCTTACAAAAGATGAAATCTATGCCATTGTTAAGAAATACGGCGAAGCTGCTGCCCGCGCACAGGCTTCAGGTTTTGACTGTGTTGAAATCCACGCAGGACATTCCTACCTGATCAACCAGTTCCTATCCCCTACCACCAATGTAAGAACCGATGAGTTCGGGGGATCTGCTGAGAACAGGGCAAGATTTGCAAAACTGGTATTAGAGGAAGTCAGAAAACAGGTGGGACCGATGTTCCCTATTTTTGTCCGTATCAGTGCCGATGAATTTATGGAACACGGCAATACTCTGGAAGACACTTTGGATTATCTCCAATACTTCCAGGAAGAAGTCGATGCGTTTGACGTATCCGCGGGATTAAACGGATCCATCCAGTATCAGATCGATGCCAACTACCTAGAAGACGGATGGAGATCCTACATGGCCAAAGCGGTCAAAGAAAAATACGGCAAACCTTGTGTGACTATGGGAAATATCCGTGACCCTCGTGTGGCTGACGATATCCTTGCACGTGGTGACGCTGACATCATCGGTATGGGCCGCGGTCTTATCGCAGATCCTTGCTGGGTAAAAAAGGTTGCTACAGGACATGAAGACGAACTTAGAAAATGTATTTCCTGTAACATCGGATGCGCAGGCAACCGTATCGGAGTCAATCGTCCGATCCGCTGTACGATTAATCCTACGGTCAATGACGGAGCTGATTACAAAAAGCATAAGATCACAAAACCGTGCAACGTAGTCGTCATAGGTGGAGGTACCGCCGGACTGGAAGCGGCATGCACGGCTGCTGAAGTAGGCTGTACGACGTTCTTATTGGAAAAAGAAGACCACTTGGGCGGACTTTCCGTAGAGATCTCCAAGATTCCTGACAAGAAACGTCTGGGTGACTTTCCTCACTACTTACAGGTGAGAGCATCCAAGTTAAACAACCTGTTTATCTTCAAAGGACAGGAGGCTACACTTTCAGTGATCGAAGCTCTTCATCCGAACATCATTGTCAATGCCACAGGATCCAATCCTCTTCTTCCACCGATCAAAGGTCTTCATGACCATATCGACAAAGAGGGATCCAAGGTTGCTTCTATCTCAGGAATGATCAACCACTTAGCAGATTATCCAGAAGACTGCACAGGCAAAAAAGTCGTTGTGATCGGCGGCGGTGCTGTAGGACTTGACGTTGTAGAATACTTCGCACCAAAAGGCGCCGAAGTCAGCATTGTGGAAATGATGCCTGCCATTGGAAAAGATTTAGATCCTGTTTCCAAATCCGGTGTCACGGCTCTTATGAAAAAGCATGATGTAAACCAGATGCCAAATACGGCTCTCTGTGAAGTCAAGGCTGATTCCTTCCTTGTAAAAGCAGACGGAGAAGAAAAAGATCTTCCGTTTGACTATGGATTTGTCTGTCTGGGTATGCGTGCCAATGCGCCGATTCTTGATGAAGTCCGTGAGGCATATGCAGATACCAACGTAGAAATCGTCAATATCGGTGACAGCGTACGCGCAAGACGTATCATCGACGGCGTACAGGAAGGACACAATATCTTAAGAGTTCTTTCTGACATGGAATACTTATAGATAACACTTGCCAAACTCTTTTCATAACAATTTTTCATAACAGAGAGAAAGGGAACCATGCTGGTCATGGTTCCCTTTCTCTCATTATAATTAATATACATGTATTTTATTATTTTTCCCGGTTGCATACCACCAATCAGCACCATTCAACGTGTCAACTGTAGGTTGCACTTCTGGATAGGCTTAGGATATACCGGGTACGGCACATACCTGTAAAATCCGGATTATTTGCTCTCTTCTATTCATGAAGCTCCAGCGGCAGTCCGTCAGGATCATGGAAAAATGTCATTTTTTTGCCAGTATAGGTATCCCGTCTAATTTCTTCTGCTTTGATTCCTGCCGCATTCAATTCCTTTACAGCCTGCTCTATATCTTCTACATAAAACGCCAAATGCCTGAGACCGCAGGCCTCTGGATAAGACAGTCTTTGGGGATGGCCTTTTCCTGAAAATATCTCCAGCTCACAGTCATGAAGCTTCAGGTCCAGCTTATAGTCCCTTCTGCTCTCTCTGTAGTTTTCCCTTATGATCTGAAACCCCAGCTTATTTACGTAAAAGTCTTTAGACCGCTCGTAATCGCTGACAATGATGGCGACATGGTGTATCCTGCCCAGTTTCATTTCTGATTATCTCCTTCTCTTAGTGTCACAATTCTGTACTTATTATATATTATAAAGTAAAAGAAAGAAAAGGATTGTTTTATGGACAAATGCTGCTGTCACAATCCATGCCCTCCGGCTCCTGTTCCGCCGGAATCCCTTAATTTTTATGCACAATTCGGTGCTTCTAATAACAGCGCCTCCGGCACATATTTAGATTTTTTCCCTGTTTTCCAGGAAGGGGACGGAATACAGCTGGAGAATGATACAACGATCTTACTGGCTCCGGGATATCTATATCTCATAAATTATCTTTTCCTTGCGACTCCTGAAGCAAATAATTATATGCAGATCCTGCCCTATATCAACGGCTCACCCCGTCTGTTATATTCATTTTTTGCCCCTGCCGGAGCAGAGCGGAATACTTCTGCATCGGGAAGCTTTACTACAAACGAGGCAATTTCTGCTGAGGGGCGGCTGTCATTTCGCCTGACCTATTCTCCCGGCACACGAAATATTGATTTGACCGGTGCTGTATCTGTTACGCCGCTTCAGAAATATTCATAAGTTTTCTCCATTATCTCCAGTCGGCTCTGGAAAGGCCTCCTTCCGACAATGAAGAAAAACTACCGTAGGATGACACTTTCAGTTCATCTGTCATCCTTATCTATTATCTCCGTTATGCAAAACAGATGCCGGACATATTGCCTGGCATCTGTTTTTTGATTAATTCTTTCTATATCTCATGGAGGTATAACGTATCCCATCTGTAAGCTGTTCTTCCTTCATAACTTCAAATCCCAGCCTGCTGTAAATCGGCACAGCATATGGGGACGAATTCACTGTGATCTCCTCAGCATAGCTCTGGCTGATAAAATATTCCCACAGAGACCGTCCAATGCCCTGGTTCTGCGCTTCTTCTTTTACAAAAAAGAGACTGATATGAGTTTCCCGTATTGCTAATATTCCTAATATTCTTCCGTTCTCCGAAGCCTCAAAAATATCTAATTGTTGTAACTCGTTTTCATCTTGAATAAAACTGTGAAACGTCTGGATTCCTTCCTTTGAGTACTCTGGGGCTTCAAACTTCAAAAAGGTCTGCCAAACTAAATCCATTGCTTCAGGAAGTTTGGCATGAGGTAATTTTTTGATGTCTATGGTCATTAATTTCTCCTTTCGGCTTAAGGATATTTTTTGTACTCTAGAGTCTCTAAAATCGTACTAGTTTAAGTGGCCGGTGTATTTGCAAACTTCTTAGTAAACATCTCATGTTAATGTTCATCCGCAGTCTTTAAGCCATTATTAATTTTTATTATATCCATTTCCCCTGATATTTTCAATGTCTTACTGCTTTTCCCAACCACACGTCCTTTTTATTTTTTATCAGCATGAATCCTATTTCTCCCTAGATTTATGCGGCTTACATGTCTTTTCTCTCATTTGCCGGTTGGGAAATCCAAATCTCTCTTTCATAAAAATAGAAACTGCCAGAATCCTGTTTACAATTCCGGCAGATATCTTAACTTACATTTTTAATCTTCTCTTTAATTTCTCTACAGCTTTTTTCTCAATACGGCTCACATAAGAACGCGAAATATCCAGTTCTTTTGCCACTTCCTTTTGGGTCATCGGCTTTTTTCCATACAATCCATATCTCATGATCAGTGTACTTTTTTCTCTGGACGGCTCCATTTCGTCTACCATCTTATAAAGATCCCTGATTTTTTCCTTGAGATCCAGTTCGTCTACTATGTCGTTCTCATCCGCCCCCAGTACATCCAAAAGATTTATTTCATTCCCCTCTTTGTCAATTCCGATCGGCTCATACAACGATGTATCTTTTGCACTTTTCCTCTCCTGTCTCAGCATCATGAGAAGCTCGTTTTCAATACACCGGGAAGCGTAGGTCACCAGCCGGTGCCCCTTTTCCACATTATAGGTATTGATTGCTTTAATCAGCCCAATGGTTCCGACAGATATCAGATCATCCTTATCCCTGTCGAAATTATTGTATTTCTTTACAATATGGGCAACCAGACGAAGATTGTGTTCCACTAATATATTTCTAGCCTCCATATCCCCCAGGTGGCTTTTCTTTAAATAATATTGTTCCTCTTCTTGTGACAGCGGTTCTAAAAATGCCTGCAAGTAAAGCAACCTCCAAGCCTTTTTAACATTGTATGCCCGCCTGCGTCCAATAGTGCTTTTCCTTCTGAAACTTATTTTTCCTTCTGTAATGGTTCTGTCATATATGTTAAAATCATAATATATTTTATTCAGGAGGTGCTAAGAATGAACGTTTTATTTCATATTGATGAAAGTTCAAGATGGAACATGGCTCTGGGAAACATCCAGAATATGATCCGGTATATGGAAGATCAGGCCATTCCTTATCAGATCGAATTAGTGGCAAACGGCCCTGCAGTCTGTGAACTTCAAGACTCTGTCTCAGAAAAGCTCGGCCTGAAGGAACCCCTGTGCTCTCTATCACCTAAAATCCGGATCTGCGCCTGCCGCAATGCTCTTATGGGAAATCATATCACGCCCGGACGCCTGCTGCCTTTTGTTGATATTGTGCCTGCCGGCGTAGTGGAGATCGCCCAGCGTCAGGACGACGGCTTTTCGTACATCAAACCATAAAATATCCCACAATACAATAAAGTTTGACACAAGGTTTTCCCAAATTCTCTCTGCTTTATGATATAATTATGTAAAAACAATACAGGAGATGTGAGAGTATGAGAATATTTAGAATTGCGGCATTACTACGACTTCCTCCTATAAGAATCGAAATGGAGGTACGGTCAAAACGTATGTTTTTGCGGGAAGTTATATAAAAAAAGTAAAATGAGCAGAAGCCATTGCCGGGTTTGACCAGCCCGGGCAATGGTTTCCTTTAATTAAGCTTGTCTATATACTCTTCCAGGCAGAGATTCTTTTTTTTCATCTCTCTGGCTGCTTTCCTCCCCACATATCGGTAATGCCAAGGTTCGTATCCGATTTTTGTGATGCTGGTCTTGTCTTTTGGATATCTGAGGATAAAACCGTATTTCCAGCTGTTTTTCATCAGCCACTGCTGTTCTTTCCTTCGTTCCTGAGTCACGTCCAGCACAGGGTAGTCCACGGCCACGATGTCTAATGACAGTCCGGTCTGGTGCTCGCTGCGTCCTGGAAGTGCCACCCACATCATTGCTTTTCTCTTGGCTTCGTTTTCTGAATATCCCTGATTGATATACTTATTGATATCCTGTTCCAGAAGATAAGACTGGCGCTCGGATGTACGATATGCAGAACAAACAGAAGGATAAAGTCCCCTGCTCCTGGCCGCATTCATCATCCGCTGCAGATCCGGCAGTATTCTGCGGTCAACCTGGCATCCGTTTTTTAGGGTAGTCAGATCAGGCTCATAGTAATTCGGCACAGCATTTTCATGGTTGACTAACATCAGATTCCAAGGAGTATTCACCCTATGTTTTACTTCCTTGGGTCTCACAAAACTGCTGACAGGGATTGGTTTTTTCACGGTCTGCTGGGTAGAAGTACAATACTGGATGATCAGGATCGATAAAATCCATGTTCCCAGGACCTCCAATAACAGCAGGATAAAATATTTATGTTTTCTTCGTACCGCTTGATTCTTTCTCATTGGTCCGTCACCTACTTTCCAGAGAATCTACTCTCTGGTATTATCATAACCGAACCTTGTATCACAATTCATTCATACTTCCATCAAAGTTGTATCATTTCTCTTCACTGACCTGCTGTCCATAATCCTTTTCCGGAAAAATAGACAGTTCTCCTTCTTCCGCATTCTCTTTGCTATAAAATACAAACATATAGCAGACATTTTCTTTCCCTGCTTTATATTTAACAAAACGATATCCTTTCTTTGCCTTCATGATACTTTCTTCTGTTAACTCAAGATATTCTCCCCATGTCTTCACAATGCGGTCGGCATCGGAAGCCCTGATTCCGAATCCTTCCACGTTGTCAATTGCCAGGATCTTATGCGACGAATCGTCTATGATTATCCTCAGGCTCTTGTCCGCTGACTGTACAGTGATACTGTGGACTCTCAGCCGTCTGGAATAATTTTTTGTATCCAGATAAGTGGTAGTAGTATCATAAAATACCATCGTATTTTTATCTAATGTAACCTTGGGAAACATACCCTTTTGCTTTAATTTTTTTAACTCATTTAAGCAGATTTTTTTCAATGAATCCAGCTCTGCAGAGCCCCAATCATACGATTGATTGGTCACAGCAATTTCTCCATCTGAATCGTTTGTCTGGATGATAAGGGACAATTTTTCCTTTATGGACAACGTATCTGTCTGTATATCGGAGGTATCCTCTACCTTGTCAAGTTCTACTCTATCCCTCATCTTCTGGTCTTGATAGCTTGAAACCAGTGACGGCCAGAAAATACAAGAGACCGCCAACGCGATGGCCGTAATACAGATCAACAGATTTTTATGCCTCATCAGACCGCTCCTTCCTGAACCGGATCGTGACCGCCGTCCCCTCGGATACTTTGCTTACAAATTCCATCTTTGCTCCGTGCAGTTCCACTATGCGGCGGCACAGGGACAGCCCCAGTCCGGCGCCGCCTTCTTTTCTGGCTCTGGATTTGTCCGCCATATAAAAGGCTTCTGTGACTCTGCTCATGTCTTCCTCTGTCATACCCCTGCCATTGTCCTGTATGCACAGGGTATAACTATTCTCATCCGCTCTTCCTTCAAAGCAGATCATACCGTCCTCACCAACTGCCTTTCTTGCATTGTCGATGAGATTCAGGCACAGGCTCTGAAGCAGATCCGGTTCTCCCCAGAATGTCCCTTCCTCAAAAGAGCAATCGAATATTATGCCAGAGGTATTTAACAGCGGTTCCACAAGCCTCTGCACTCTCTCAAACAGGTCAGAAGCAAAAACCGGCCTCATGGAAATCTCCTGTTTATCCAGTACGATCAGATCCATAAGCTTTAGGGACAGGGATTCCAGGCGTCTGCCCTCCTCAAAAATATAGTTTGCCGCCTGGAACCTCTGCTGCTCACTTAGTCCCCTGGATCTCAGCGTATCTGCGTAACCTATGATGGAGGTCATCGGCGTCTTCAGCTCATGGGCAAAACTCCCCATAAACATTTCCTGTCTCTGCGCCGCATCTTTCAGCTCACAGATCTTCTGCTCCAGCTGCCCAGCCATGGAATTAAAATCTTCTGCAAGAGAACCGATCTCATCTTCTGAGGTAATCTCTGAGCGTATCTTTAAATCACCTGCAGCAAATGCCCTGACTGCTTTGGAAAGAATTCTAAGCGGGCGGGTCAGCCAGTTCGTGAGACAAAAAACGGCGATTCCCAAGGTGATGATCAAAATCAGAGAAATCTTCTGATAAAGCGCAAGCTGGTTTTCTTTCATCTCGTACAGCGCAGAAATATCCCTGACATTTTCCAGATAAAAAACCTTATCATCTACTGTAAACCGGCAGGCAGACTGCAGATAATATCTGCCCTCCTGCTTAAGGATGGAATATCCCGCATGCCTGGCATCCAGTGTTTTTATGACCGTATCCGGCACCTGGAAACTCAGATCGGAAAACAGCTGCTGATATCGGCTGTCACAGATACGGAACTTCCGTTCTTTTCCCGGCGAGGAAAGACTGATGGAACCGGCCAGTTTTTTTACTGTATTCTCCGGAGAGCTGCTCTCCGGCGGAGAAACGGCGATGGATGCTCCTAAGGTAGCCCGGAAAATGTCATTTTCCTGATAAGCCATTTCTACGGCCTGGCGCAGGGATGACTGAAAAGTGGATTGTATCAAAAAATAACCCCCGATACTGAAGGTCAGCATGGTGGCCGTGATGATACTTAAGAATACTTTCCAAGAAAACTTCATTTACTAATCCTCCAGGCGGTAACCGACTTTATATACGGTTTTGATCTTATGCTCCCATCCAATCTTCTTTCTGAGCCGCTGAACATGCAGATCCACGGTCCTGCTGTCTCCCATATATCCGCTGCCCCAGATCTTTTCATAAATGTAGTCCCTGAACAGGGCAATGTTTTTGTTCTGTATGAAAAGAAGCAGCAATTCATACTCCTTCACGGTCAGGTTTATAGCTCTACCCTGCTTTTCTACGATTCTTGCAGACATATCGATCTCAAGGTCCCCGATCTTAAAATTGCTTTCCGTCTTATGATAGCGTCTGAGCACCGACTCCACCCGTGCCAGAAGCTCTGCGATCTCAAAAGGCTTGGTCAGATAATCATCTGCTCCTGCTCTCAGCCCTTTTACCTTATCTTCCGTAGATGACTTGGCCGTGAGAAATATGACCGGGATCCCTAAAGGCCTAATATAATCCATCAGCTCATATCCGTCGATCTCAGGAAGCATGACATCCAAAAGGATTAGGTCAAATGCTTCCTGCTCCAGCAGGTCCGCTGCCCTGGCTCCGTCAAAAGCGCAGCCGCAGGAGTAGCCGGCGGCTGAAAGGTTCATCTGGATTAAATTTGATATAGCCGGCTCATCTTCTACAATCAAAATACGGTTCATATCTCACTCCTTAACTTTTTATATTGATCAAGGCCAATATAACAGCTCTTTGTATCTTATTTGTATCATCTGCCGTAAGCTTACAGATCCAGAAATGCAAATGGATCCTCGTCCTTTACAAAATGCATCAGCATGTAGGCACACATGATCGCCACCCGCTCTTCTTTTAGTATCCTTTTGACTTCCTTCCTGTCTGCCAGAACGATCTCGATCTCCTCGGAATCCTCCTGTCCCTTTTTACTCGGTGTCCCGTTTGCATAGCCGTAGATAGTGGCACAGGATTCATCCGTCATGCCCACAGACATAAATCCCGGTTTCTCATACATAGGATCCGCCTGAATCAAGTCCAGGTCCAGCCCTGTTTCCTCTTTTAATTCACGAATTCCGGCTTCTTTATAATCTTCGCCTTCCTCCACCAGCCCTGCAGGGAATTCGTAGATATAACCGTCGATGGAATACCGGTACTGCTTTACCAGGACTACCTTGTCTCTTTTCTCTCCGTAAAGACTGTAAATGATGATCCCGTCCGGGGTATTCTTTTTTGTTTTCAGTTTCATGCGTTCCATGCTTTTGACTCTGGATGCGATATAATAATTCAGCGGTTTTCCCACACGGTTGGTTCCTTTTAAATGGTACAGGTTTAAATAAGGATTATCCGTCAGCTTCGTTACATCTTTAATATTTCCCATGATACACACTCCTTTTTCGATGATTCCATTATATCGGATATTTTTTCTAGTGGAAACCTCTTTCTCACAGAATGGCGGAACATTCCAGCGCCAGCCCAAAATACTTGTGCAGTCCAGAGAATCCATATTCTTTCAGATCCCTGCATTCCCATTCTTCTGAATCCAGATTGTCCGCCCCATACAAGAACGGGAGAAGTCTGACATCCCTAAACTGTGCTACAGCCAGTGCAGCCGAGAGTTCCATATCTACAGCCAGACAGCCCTGTTCTCTGCGCTCTTTGAGAGTTCTGGGAGTCTCTCTGTATACTGCATCTGTGGTCCATGTCTTTCCGGTCACATAAGATAAATCCAGCTTTCTTAGGCAGGCTTCCAGCTTCCGGATGGAACTCTCCTCCGTGTATATTTCTTCACTAGGCGGGATATAGTGATAACTGGTTCCCTCATCCCGTACAGCAGATGAAGGAATGATGATCTTATCCTGGACTGCCTGCTGGTTTAGAACACCACAGCAGCCAAACAACACGATCTTTTTCACACCCATGGCTATGACTTCCTCCAACCCTGCGATACAGGCAGGGGCCCCTACCCGGGATAAAAAGAGAGCAATCCGTTTTCCTTTATAGCTGATCCCATAAATCGGTGTAATTCCATTTGCAGTGTAAAGCTCCGCGATTTTCTCTGCCTGATTCAGACTGACAAATTTATCAATCATTGTGTTTGAAAAAGTGGTGATACACACCTCCGGAAAACCAGGTTCTGCTACAATGGTATCTTCCGGGTTGATAAATGCTGTTTTTGTATAATCAAAACGCTCAAATATAGTTGCCATGATTACCCCTCCTGTCTGACAAACAATTTACGGATCTCCTTTAACATTCTCCCCGGCACCTCCTGGTCCACCGGCATCAATTTACTGTACATACGGACTCCCTGGTAAGAAAAAATAATCAGGTCAAACACTGCTGGTATATCAATCTGGTTAAACTCCCCCCGGTCAATGCCATATTGGATCAATCTTTTCCATGATGCGTAAGATAACAGATACTGTTCATATAAAGCATTCTCACCGATGGTATTTTCTTTGATGCTGTAATATTCATATATGGCCATACTCAGAGAATGTCCACTGTCTATCATCTCATTTTTATATCGCCGAAGCACATCGTCCAGGATATCGACAGCAGGCAGGCCAAGATCCATTTTCGACTGGAACTCTTCATCCTGACAGCTCATCATATCCTCCGTGATCTCTTTAAAAATCTCACTTGTACTGCTGTAATGGCAATATAAACCGCCCCGGCTCAGTCCCGTGATCTCACAGATATCCTTCATCGTTACTTCCTTAAATCCTTTTTCTGCAAACATAAGACAAGCCTTTTCCTTGATCAAGCCTCTGGTCGCCTTCCCTCGCTTATTCATTCCGCCTCCATTTCCGACACACGTGTCTTTTTATACATAATAAGACACGTGTGTCGGAAAGTCAACAGAAGATATAAGTTTTTCCCTATTTTCAGATAATCGAGTCTTTAAAAACTAAAAAGTAACAGACGATAACATGCGAAAGTTATTTAACACTGTCGGAGGAGTGCATTTCAAAGCACGACGGAGATAGTGTTAAATAACTCCCCTTCGGGTGGACGCGCTTCGCGCGATAGGGTATACTTAATTATATCATTAGGTGCGTGTTGATCTCTTTGTTTTATTACAGGAAAGGATGGTTTTTATGGACGTTGGCGAAGGTATGAAAAAAATTCTGCTGGCAGGCATCGGTGCTGTTGCCACGACTGCTGAATCTGCCAAAGACATTGTGGATGACCTGGTTAAAAAGGGGGAACTCACTGTTGAACAGGGCAAGGTCGTGAATGAAGAACTGAAACACAAGGCAAAGGACAAGCTGAAAGATCATGTGACAGTCAATATTGTAAAAGAATACGACAACCTCATGGACGCAGTGGATTCTATGTCTGACAGTGACTTGGAGCTTTTGAAGGAAAAGATCAAAGCAAAAGAACAAAAGGATGCACAAACTCCAAAGGACCCAGAAGAAAATGAGCAGTGACGTTTCCAATCAGAGATTTTTAGACATTCTTAAAGTCTTAAAAAAACATCATCTGGCCAAGGGGATGACTCCAGAAAAGCTGAAGGAGATCTTTGAGGATCTGGGTCCTACCTATGTGAAGCTGGGACAGATTATGTCTATGCGCTCTGATATGCTTCCTGAAATATACTGCGATGAGTTAAAAAAACTCAGAACTGAAGTAAAGCCAATGGAATACTCTTTGGTGAAACAGGTGATCCAACAGGAACTTGGACGCCCTCTGGAGTCTGTTTTTTCCAAGGTGCAGGAGACCCCGCTGGGCTCAGCGTCCATCGCTCAGGTGCACCTAGCGGTGCTCTCCAGCGGAGGCCAGGCTGTCATCAAGGTTCAAAGGCCCCACATCCGGGAGATGATGGAACGGGATATACATCTGCTAAAAAAAGCGGCAAAGATTCTGAAGGTTGCCATGGGGACCGGGGATCTGATTGATTTTAACACCATCCTGGACGAGCTATGGAAGACTTCCCAGGAAGAGATGGATTTTATTCGGGAAGCGGAGAATCTACTGACATTTTATGAGAATCAAAGGGACATCTCTTATATCACCTGTCCTCAGGTTTTCACAGAACTTACAACTCCCCGTCTTCTCACCATGTCTTACATTGACGGAATCCAGATTGACCATATGGCGGCCCTTAAATCGGCCGGTTATGATCTGACTGAGATTGGTGAGAAGGCGGCTGAAAATTACTGCAAACAGATATTGGAGGACGGCTTTTTCCACGCGGATCCCCATCCGGGCAACCTCTGGATCTCAGGGGGCCGGATCGCCTGGCTGGACCTGGGTATGACAGGCCGACTGTCCGACCACTATAAACAGTTGCTTAAGAAGGCTATTTCTGCGATCTTAAAGCATGATATTTATACCCTAAAGAATGTTCTGCTGACACTTGGAGAGCCAAAGGACCGTATCAATCACGCCAGACTGTATACTGATGTCGATGACATTGTCAGCCGTTATATGACAATGGATTTCGGAGAGATGCGCCTGGGGGATCTGATCGAGAAGCTATTGGATCTGGTAAAAAAGCATAAGATCGCTATCAGCCCTGATATTACACTCCTGGGACGCAGCATGGTCACAATGGAAGGAACCCTGGCCGCCTGTTCTCCTGAGGTCAATATGCTTAAGATCCTCTCCATGCATATGTCATCCATGATTTACAAGGATTTTGACTGGAAGAAAGAACTGGTCCACCGGGGGCGCACAGCTTATGCTTCCCTTGACAAATCCATGGAGATCCCATCCCAGTTGTCCGATCTGTTAAATATCACAAAAAATGGGCAGACAAAGCTGAACATTGAGCTGTCAGACACAGAGGACTACATACGGGTGTTTCACCGCGCGGCAGGATATCTAGTACTGGGATTGATCGCTTCCGCTCTTTTTATCGGTGCGAGCCTTCTATGTATGACACAGCTGAGGCCGCAGGTTCTGGGAATGCCCTGGATCAGCTTTGCCGGCTTTGTCCTCTCGGGTATCCTGATCCTATATCTGCTGTTTCGGATTTTATTTCGCAGCAAATCATAAGAACGCTGACCTTTGATGTATGTCCATCATTTTGTTATGTCAATTCTGAAATACACTCCTGCAGACGACTGATAAATCTTCTGCTTGCCATTGAAAGACTGTTTTTGTCTTTATATCCTATGGCAATGGTCCTGAAAACCGGAGGATCTGTGGGCCGCAGAGCAAGGCGGTAGTTCGTCCTGTGCAGTATGAGTTCCGCCAGAATACTGACCCCCAATCCCGCTTCTACCATGGTCATGATGGAATAATCATCGTGGATCGTATATTTAATATTGGGTGTGAAACCTACTGACCTGAAACTTTCTAAAGGCTCATAGTAATGGCCTTCCTCCAAAAGGATAAATGGTTCCGGGGCTAATTCTTCTAAAGTGACCATGTCCTTTTTGGCCAGCGGATGATCTTCTGGCAAGACGGCCAGCATTTCTCCCTCTTTCAGGGTGACCGTTGAGATTTCGTTTGCTGCACGGGGATTGATAAAACCAAAGTCAATGGCTCCTGTTTTGATCCATTCCTGGATGGACGTATAATCTCCCTGGTGAATGACAAACTCCACCCCAGGGTATTGTTCTTGAAATTCTTTCAGCAAACCTGGCAGCCAGTGGGCCGAAATACTGGAGATCGTTCCCATGCGGATAATGCCTGTCTCCAATCCTTTGATCTCCTTCGTTTTTTCTTGTATTGCCTGATACTGATACACCATCCGCTCAATGTAAGGATAAAGTTCTGCTCCCTCCAAAGTCAGTTTTGTACCTGTACGGAAACGGTTTACCAGCTTGATCGAGAATTCCTTTTCCAAAGACGAGATCATCTGACTCATAGCGGATTGGGTATATCCCAGAGCTTCTGCCGCCTTAGAAAAGCTGCCCAGCTCCACGATTTTGTGCAATGCAATATACCGGTTCATATCTTTACTTCACTTTCTCTAATGTTAAGTTTAGAAATATTTGTTTTACTTATATTTTAAGTGCCTGCTATAATGAAGTCAAACAAAACATAGGAGATACCTGAATATGAAAACCAAAATTCTAAAACAATATGTCATTGACGCATTTACAGATAAAGTTTTCGGCGGTAATCCTGCCGCTGTCTGCATCCTGGACCAATGGCTTCCAGATGAACTGATGATGAGCATAACAAAAGAAAATAATTTGTCTGAGACAGCTTTCGCGTTAAAAGAGGGCGAGGCATACAGTCTGCGCTGGTTTACCCCGGGCGGCGAGATAGACCTGTGCGGCCATGCGACCCTTGCCTGCGCTTTTGTCCTATTCAATTATTACGGCGAAAACAGCGGGAGAATTATATTCCGCACAGTGAGCGGTGAACTAACTGTTATGAAAGATGGAGATCTCTACGAAATGGATTTTCCAGCCTATGACTTGAAGCCTGTACGTGTTACGGAAAAAATGGCGGAAGCCATCGGCGTTGTCCCGGCAGAGGCATATATTGGAAGAGATCTGTTATGTGTATTTGAAAACGAACAGATCATCAGAGACTTAAACCCAGATTTGGAGAAACTAAGGGAGCTGGACGGACTCCTGCTTCATATAACAGCAGAAGGAACTGTCACGGATTGTGTGTCAAGGTCGTTTGCCCCTAAACTGAATGTAGCCGAGGATCCTGTATGTGGTTCCGGACACTGCCATATCGTACCCTACTGGTCTGATAAACTGCAGAAGGATCATATTGCTGCCTGTCAGGCCTCTGACCGCGGAGGTACCCTGTACTGCAAAATGCAGGGTGACAGGGTAACACTGGCGGGTAAAGCTGTATTATATTCTAAAGTAGATGTATTTTTGAGACATTGATCCTGAAGGAATTACGCCGATGTGCCACTGCTTTTTTCCGGCAATACAACTCCAAAATTCAAATCCCGAAAAGGGCAATTCCGGTAATCAGATGTACAATGATAAAGAAAGAGACAGCCGTCTATGATGCCGCCTGCATAGCAGGCGGCATCATAGACGGCTGTCTGGAAATGACCTTTGGGGACGGCTCACTGAGCATAATCCCTAGTTCACCTCTGTCAGTGCCTTGATCAGATCTTCTTTTGATCCGTTAAACCAGAAATCCATCAACTTCTTTAGCTGGGCCTTTTTGTACTTTTCTTCGTTGTATAAAGGAGCGATATAAGAAAATCTCCCCCTTCTTTCAACCGTCACGGCTTCCTTTCCCTGCATGCTTGACAGAAAAGTACGCACAGTTGACCTGTTGGCATCCCACTGGAACCTTTCTTTCAATTCCCGCTGTAATTCTTGCAAAGAGATCTCCTGGCCAGCCGTCCAGACACATTTCATGATTAGTTTTTCCCTGTTTGTTAAATCCTTATCCTTCAAGATAGTTCTCCTTTTATTTTAAATCTACGCTCTTAGTTATTTCATAATTATTATATCATTTCCAATTTCTTTTTACAAGAAAGACATCGGATTTATCTCCGATGCCTTCGCTGAATTAATCTTCTTTTCTTCTGAGCAGATATCCCTCCGGGATCTCCTCCCCGAAATCTACATAGATCATCTGTCTTGGATGTGGTGCACTCTCCATGGAAACACCATCCTCATCCTCAATGGCTTTGACCGTCACCTGCCGGTTTTCTCCGTCTGGAACCATCACCTCAATCGTCTCCCCCACAAGGAACTTATTCTTCTGTTCCAGCAGCACGTATCCCTTTTTGTTATATCCCTGGACAATCCCGATGTAGGTATACTCCTTGATATAAGTGTTGCTGTCATAGATCTGTGAGTTTTCGTCCGTCTTACCATAGTAAAAACCAGTGGTAAACTGACGGTAGGTGCACTTGGAGATCTCCTGTCTGTAATAGTCCATATTGGCCTTATATTTGTCAGGAGATTCTTTGTAATCGTCAATGGCTTTCCGGTAGGTTCTTGCCACCGTCGCCACATAGAGAGCGGTCTTCATCCGTCCCTCGATCTTAAGGCTGTCGATTCCAGCGCTGATCAGATCGTCAATATGTTCGATCATACAGAGATCCTTGGAGTTAAAAATATAGGTCCCCCGTTCATTTTCATACACTGGCATATATTCGCCGGGCCTGGTCTCTTCCACCACAGAGTATTTCCACCGACATGGGTGGGTACATGCTCCCTTGTTGGCGTTCTGTCCTGTAAAATAATTGCTCAGCAGACAACGCCCGGAATGTGAGATACACATGGCTCCATGGACAAATGCCTCAATTTCCAGGTCATCCGGTATGTTCTTTCTGATCTCCCCGATCTCTCTCAAGGATAACTCTCTGGCCGCCACCACGCGGGATGCCCCCTGTTCATGCCAGAACTTATAAGTGGCATAATTGGTGCTGTTGGCCTGAGTGCTGATGTGACGTTCAATCTCCGGGCATTCCTCTTTGGCTGTCATAAAGACTCCTGGATCAGAGATGATCAGTCCGTCGGGCTGAATACTTTTAAGTTCCCTGAAATATTCCCGTATGCCGGAAAGATCCCCGTTATGGGCTACGATATTTGCTGTTATATAAACCTTTACACCGTGCTCATGTGCAAAGCGGACGCCTTCTTTTACATCCTCCATAGAGAAATTCTTGGCCTTCGCCCGCAGCCCGTACATTTCTCCTCCGATGTAAACTGCATCTGCACCGTAGAGCACAGCTACTTTCAGTACTTCTAAATTGCTTGCTGGTATCAGCAGCTCTGTTTTTCTCATGTTACTCTCCTGTTTTCATACTCACTGCCACGCCGTCTCCCAATGGAAGCACAGATGTGTCCAGCAACGGATGTTGTTTCAATGTATATAAATACTCTCTCATCCTTTTGTGGATGGTCCGGTCCCTGCGCTCTATGGCATACCGTGATTTTACAATGTCACCGTCCTGAAGCACATTGTCAGAGACCAGAATGCCCCCAGCAGGAAGCAGCCTCAGAATGTGTTCAAAAAAGCGGATATACTGGCCCTTGGCCGCATCCATGAAGATAAAGTCAAAGGTACCGGAAAGTTCAGCCAAAATCTCTGCGGCATCACCCTCCATGAGAGTGACAGCATCTTTAACTCCGGCTCTTGAAAAGTTCTCCTTTGCCCTCTTGATCCTTCCTTCATTCCGCTCGATGGTGACCACGGTCCCGCCCTCCGGCTGAAACTTGTGCATATAAAGAGATGAAAATCCCACAGCCGTTCCGACCTCCAGGATTTTCATCGGTTGATTCATTTTCACTAATACTTTCAGGAACTCTTTTGTCTCCGGCTTGACGATCGGTACATGGTCTTTTCTGGCCTGGCGCTCAATCCCGTCGAGAAAGTCATCCTCCTCTTTTATAAGCGAGCGGAGATAATCTGTCACGTTTTCATTTACAATCATTTTGTATCCTTTTCACGGGCATCCCCGCACAGGACTGCCATAATCTCATCGATACCCTGAGACTGTGACAGCCTGTACTTTCCGGGGACAAAGTCCGTATCACTGTATTTTGAGAAAAATTTTCTTACCTTAAATCTGTTTCTTCCCACGATCAGATGCTTCTCATAAAGCTGGTCCGCCACCTGGTCGGTTTTCTCTCCTTTTGAGATCACCACCTGTACCTTTCTGGTACTGGAGGCATCATATGCCTCGTTAGAGAAAGCATGATAGGCAAAAGAATACATACCGAAAAACAATCCGATAATCAGGCCGATGATCAAAATCTGATGGACCACTTTCCAAAAAAGCCGAAACAGGTCTTCTCTATTCTTTTTTACATCTTCATCCTTTGTCATCATAACTCCCGGCACATTCCTTTCCGGCGTGGGTTTCTATACTTCTGTAATGATTGGAAGGATCATCGGATCCCTCTTGGTTTTCTTCCAGATATAATTGCTCAGCGTATCCCTGATACAGGATTTTAACTTGCCCCAATCAGTGATATTTTTGGCAAGACAGCCTTCCACAGCATCTTCCACCACCTGTCTGGCTCCTTCCATAAGGCTCTCAGACTCTCTTACATAGACAAAACCGCGGGATACAATATCCGGACCCGCAAGAATATTATTTCCACGTTTCTCCAGGGTCACTGTCACGATGATCAGCCCGTTCTGGGACAGCTGTCTTCTATCATTTAAGACAATATTCCCTACGTCGCCGATGCCGAGGCCGTCAACCAAGATACCCTGTGCCGGAACCTTTCCTGTGACCTTTCCGGCCTTTTTATTTAATTCCAGAACATCTCCTTCTTCCATAATGAAGACATTCTCTTTTGGAATTCCCATCTCGAGGGCCAATTCACTGTGTCTTACCAGATGGCGGTATTCTCCATGGACAGGGACCGCATACTTAGGCTTGGTAAGGGCATACATCAGCCTCAGTTCTTCTCTGCATGCATGTCCGGATACATGAGTATCCTGGAACACAACCTTGGCGCCCTTCATTGCCAGCTCATTCATGATGTTAGATACATTTTTTTCATTTCCCGGGATTGGGCTGGAACTGAACACGATGGTGTCTGTCGGTTTAATGGAAACCTTCCGGTGGGTTCCATTTGCCATCCTGGATAAGGCTGCCATAGTCTCACCCTGGCTTCCGGTCGTGATCATGACAATCTGGTCATCCGGATAATTTCTCATCTGTTCTGTTTCGATGAGCGTATTTTTTGGAATCTTAATATAACCAAGCTCAGAAGCTGTAGCGATGATGTTGACCATGCTCCGCCCCTCTACTGATACTTTTCTTCCGTGCTTATAGGCGGAATTGATGATCTGCTGTACACGGTCTACATTGGAAGCAAAGGTGGCGACAAGAATCCTTCCGTTGGGATGGGCCGCAAACAGGCTGTCCAGTGTCTTTCCGACGTTCTTTTCAGACTGAGTATAACCAGGCCTCTCCGCATTGGTACTGTCCGCCATCAGCGCAAGAACACCTTCTCTTCCAAGCTCCGCAAATCTTGCCAGATCGATGGCTTCACCAAAGAGCGGTGTGTGGTCGATCTTAAAGTCACCTGTATGGATAATCAGTCCCGCAGGAGTATGGATCGCCAGAGCCGCCGCATCTGCTATGCTGTGGTTTGTCTTGATAAACTCGACTGTAAAGACTCCCAGCTTTATCACGTCACCGTGTTTTACCACAGTCTTTTTCACCTGTTTGAGCAGCCCATGCTCTTTTAACTTGTTGTCGATGAGTCCCATGGTAAGCTTTGTGGCATACACTGGAATATTCAGCTGTTTTTCAATATAAGGGATCGCACCGATATGGTCTTCATGTCCATGGGTGATGACCAGTCCCTTAATCTTCTTTGCATTTTCTTTTAAATATGTCACATCCGGAATGACAAGATCGATTCCGAGCATCTCATCATCCGGAAAGGCCACACCGCAGTCAACAATCAAAATATTGTTGTTATATTCAAAGGCGGTGATGTTCATACCAATCTGTCCGAGTCCGCCAAGAGGAATGATCTTTACCGTTCCTGTATTCCTTCTCTGGGTCGTCTTTGGACGTCCCTGTGACTTCGGAGCTGTCTTCGCCTTAGCAGGTGCCTCTTTTTTTGCAGGCGCCTGGCCTTTCGGCTGATTTTTCGGCTTTTCCTTCACCGTAAGCTCCTTTGATTCTTTTTTGATCACTGCCGGCGCCTTAGGCTGGCTGTACTTTTTCGGCCAGTAATTCCTGGCCTGTTTCTTTTGTTGCTGTCCTTCTGTCTTGTTACTTACACTTGTGTTGTCTGATTTCAAAATAATTCCTCCATTATGATTATTTCCGGTTATTTTGACAATCACGACAATATCCGTACATCTTCAATTCATGATCATGGACGATGAATCCGGTTGTTTTTTCCACCTGTTTTTCTAATTCATCTAATAAATCATCGTCGAACTTTAAAACTTTTCCGCAATTCACACATATCAAATGATGATGGTGGTGCTCATTTTTATCTTCTTTTCCGATTTCATAGCGAACGTATCCATCATCTAAATTCAATTTATCAATTAATCCTAATTCACAAAGTAACTGTATGGTACGATAAATTGTCGCAATCCCGATCTCCGGGATGTCTACTTTAACCAATTCATAGATTTCTTCCGCGGTCAGATGCTGGTCTGGTTTTTGTGAAAGTGCCTTCAATACAGCTTTTCTCTGATTGGTCACTTTTAAACCCTTGCTTTTTAAAATTTGTATAAAAGCTTCTTCATTATAACCCATTCAACCACCTCGAAATCCTGTTGCATTTATACTGTCAAATCAAAATCCTCGATTAATTCATTGAATATCTTAGAAATGATCTCAAGTTCTTCTTCATCTTCTACAATCTCATAAGAGACATAGTCTCCTTCCAGGGAGATTTCCTTCATGATCAAAACGGTCCCGTCTTCTTCCACGGAATCCGCAACAAGCAGGTAGTTTGTTCCTGCCAGTGTCGTCTGTTCCAGAACCATAAATTCCACTTCCTGGCCCTGGTCATCTAAAAAGAGAATTGTGCTCTCTTTATCTTTCATCTTATCAATCCTTTCTTTACAGGGAATCAAGATAACCCTGTAAAATCATTGAAGCAGCAACCTGATCAATGACCTTTTTGCGGTTTTCCCTCCGGACGCCGCTTTCCATCAATACTTTATTGGACGCAACCGTAGTAAGGCGCTCGTCCCACAAGATTACATCAAGTCCGGTTCTGCGCACTAAACTATCGCGGAAAGCTTCCGTTGCCATTCCGCGTTCTCCGACCGTATTATTCATATTCTTTGGATAGCCCAGGACAATCTTTTCTACCTTGTATTCGGCGATGATCTCCTCTATCCTTGCATAAGTTTTTCTTAACTTATTTTCATCTTTTCTCGTAATGGTCTCAAGCGGCTGTGCTGTGATCCCCAGCTCATCGCTGAGAGCGGCCCCCACTGTCTTTGTCCCATAATCAAGCCCAAGTATCCTCATATTTCTACTTCAGCCTTGTGTTGATATAATTTACAAACAGGGCTTCTATGATCTCGTCCCGTTCTACCTTATTGATAATGCTTCTCGCATTCTTATGGCTGGTAATGTAGGTCGGATCGCCTGACATAATATACCCTACCATCTGGTTTACAGGATTATATCCCTTTTCTTCCAATGCCTCATAGACATGCTCTAAAATTCTATGCACATCCAATTCATCTTTCACTACTGAAAAATGTTGTGTCTGATTCTTATCCATAATATCACGTCCTTTTTCGTATCTTTTTTTTATTCTAATATATATCCGAAAAAATAGCAATGGATTTTCTACAGATTTCCTGTCATATATCCATCCTCACTGATACCGGTAAGATGAGCTCTGACAATCTGATTTTCCAGCGGTTCCCTGCTTTTCACCGCCACTTTTACATATTCTCTGGTATGCCCCACATACAGGTTTTCCGCACTGTGCTTTAATTTTTCTTCGATCAGGACATCCCTGTCCGTCCCTATCTGTGCCTGTTCAAAAGCCCGCTTGTGAGTCTCATTCATGGCGATCAAAATGCTGCTTCTCCTTGCTTTTTCCTGATCATCGACCTGATCTTCCATAACAGCCGCTCTGGTTCCTTTACGCTTTGAGTATTTAAAAACATGCATTTCATACAAGTTGATCTCTTCCAGAAACCTTTTGGTGGTCTCAAATTCCTCGGGAGTCTCACCTGGAAATCCTACGATGATATCCGTGGTCAGCGCTGGCTGATCATATGCATCCCTCAATATTCTTATTTTTTCCCGAATCTCCTCTGTAGTATACTTTCGGTTCATACGTTTGAGGGTTTCATCGCAGCCACTCTGAAGGGAAAGATGAAAGTGAGGACAGAACTGTTCTATGTTCTTAAGCCTATTTACAGATTCCTCTGTGATGATCCCCGGCTCCAGGGAACCTAACCGGATCCTTTTGACTCCGCTGATCGTTCCTATCTCCTCCAGCAGGTCGATAAGATCCTTTCCCTCATTAAGGTCCGTGCCATAGGAACACACATGGATCCCGGTGATGACAAATTCCTGGCAGCCGTTCTCAGAAAGCTCCCGGATCTCTTCAAGAATATCTTCCATTGCCCGGCTTCTTACCCTTCCTCTGGCATAGGGAATGATACAGTAGGAACAGAACTGGTTGCAGCCGTCCTGGACTTTGATGTAGGCCCGGGTATGTTCATTTAGATGGCTTACATGCAGTGCTTCGTACTCGCTCCCGGAAGACAGATCCACCACTTCCGTCTCCTGCCTGCGGTCTTCAAAATATGTTTCCAAAATGGAGATGAGATCTTTCTTTTTATTGTTACCAATAATCAGATCAATCAACGGATCTTTTTCTAATTCCTCTTTCCCCACCTGGGCATAACATCCCACAGCGGCAACCACAGTATCGGGATTCAGTTTCTTGGCACGGTGCAGCATCTGCCTGGACTTGCGCTCAGCGATGTTGGTGACGGAGCAGGTATTTACGATGTACACATCAGCACCTTCTTTGGGATTTACAATTCTTGCTCCTGCATTCGTAAGCATATCAAACATAGCATCGGACTCATACTGGTTGACTTTGCACCCTAACGTCACAATGGCTGCTTTCACATTATCTAAACTCATAGAGTGTTTCTTTTCCTTTCGTTGATATTGACAATTCAAATATTAGCTTGTACACTATCGTCATTGGAGGATGAATCATGTGCGAAGTACAATTAATGCTGAATTCCATAAAGAAGGTCAATGATTTTATAAACATTATCAAAGAATATGACGGCGATTTTTACATAATATCGGGTTCTTATCTCTTAGACGCCGCAAGCGTCATGGATCTGTTCAGCTTAAACTTAAATGAACCAATCCTTCTCGCCTTTCAGATTCCCGAACAGAGGGATGAGATTCTTGAAAGGCTGGAACCATTTCTCTTCTCTCCCTCTTAAGTAACCTCTTTCTATTTAACTACGATCACTTCTGTAGTATCGATGGCTTTTTCCATCAGTTCATCAATGATATCTTTTAGATTTTCTTCCGATTTCTCAATCTTTTTTAAATTTCCTTTTGTAACAGGATGTTTTGCAACAAAGATCGTACAGCAGTCCTCAAACGGCTGAATGGAGGTCTCGAATGTGTCGATCTTCTCCGCAATATTTACGATCTCCTGCTTGTCCATCCCGATCAACGGACGGAAAACCGGCATGGAACACACTTCGTTTGTGATTGCCAGGTTATGGATCGTCTGGCTTGCCACCTGACCGATGCTTTCCCCTGTGATCAGCGCCAGCCCGTCATTTTCTTTTGCAAAATGCTCTGCGATCTTCATCATGTAACGGCGCATGATAATGGTAAGCTGGTCGTGGGGACATTTCTCATAGATTGCCAGCTGAATGTCTGTAAAGTTAACAACATGCAGATGGATAGGTCCTGCATACTTGGATACGATCTTTGCCAGATCCACTACCTTCTGCTTTGCGCGCTCACTTGTATACGGAGGCGCATGAAAGTAAGTCGCGTCAATCCTGACACCTCTTTTTGCAATCATATATCCCGCCACGGGACTGTCGATCCCTCCTGATAAAAGCAGCATTGCCCTTCCGTTGGTGCCCACCGGCATACCTCCCGGCCCGGGGATCTCTGTAGAGTAAATGTAGATCTGCTGCCTTACCTCAATGTTCACCAGTACATCCGGATGATGCACGTCCACCTTTAATTCCGGCCAGGCATCCAGAAGCTTTTCTCCCATAAGACAATTGATATCCATAGAGTTTACTGGAAATTCCTTATCCCCCCGCCTTGCGTTCACTTTAAAGGTAAAATCTTTCTTGTCATACTGACTATCCACATAGTTTAGCACCGCATCTGTCAGATGCTCCATATCTTTCGTCTGTTCAATGACCATCGGACAGATACCGGTGATGCCAAAGACTGTCTTTAAGCCCTCTACTGCTTCCTCATAGTCAAATTCATCCTGACCTTCCACAAAGACACGCCCGGACTCTTTTCTTACCTTGAACTCACCCACAGGCTTCATGGCATATTTAATCTGTCTTACCAGGGCATCCTCAAACATGTACCTGTTTTTTCCTTTAATACCGATCTCGGCATATTTAATCAAAAAAGCTTGTATTTTCATTTCTTCTCCTTCTTATCTCCTTACAAATTTCCGAAGCATTGGAACCAATTCTTCCAGTGCTGTTATAACCTGGTCTACTTCCTCTTTTGTATTATATACAGAAAAGCTGAACCGCAGAGTTCCGTCCCTGTACTCTGGACTCAGGCCGATGGCTGTGAGAGTGCCGCTTATGTGTGGCCGGTTAGAGGAACATGCTGACCCGGAGGATACATAGATTTCCCTCTCCTCCAACGCGTGCAACAGAACCTCGCTTCGGATATTCTTAAAACTGATGCTTGCCACATGGGGCGCATCGCCCGAATTATCCTTAATATCAGGGATCTTGGCGACCTGATCTCTGAAATAATCTCTGACTTCTCCTATCTTTTGCGCATTCTCAGACAAATGTCCTGCCATAATCTCACACGCTTTTGAAAGTCCGGCAATGCCCGGCACATTTTCGGTTCCAGAACGCATGCCCTTTTGCTGTCCGCCGCCAAGTATCAGCGGCTGTATCTTTGTCTTTTCCTTTATATACAAAAAACCGACACCCTTGGGACCATGGATCTTATGGCCGCTCATAGAGAGCAGGTCAATGTTTTCGTTCTTGGGAATCACCGGAATCTTTCCATACCCCTGGATGGCATCTACATGAAATACTGTGTTAGGATTTCTCTCCTTGACGATCCTGCCGATCTCTTTTACCGGCTCCACTGCGCCGATCTCATTGTTGACCAGCATAATAGACACAAGGGTGGTATCCTCTCTGACGCTGTCACTAAGCTGCTTAAGATCTACGATTCCTTTCTCGTCCACATTCAGATATGTGACCTCAAACCCTTCGTTTTCTAAACAAAACATTGGTTCGTATACGGAGGCATGTTCAATCCTGGTGGTGATGATGTGTCTGCCACGTCGTTTATTTGCCATGGCTGTCCCAACGATCGCCATATTATTGGACTCTGTCCCCCCGGACGTAAATATGATCTCTTTTTCCTTTGCCTTTAAGGTCCCCGCGATGACAGACCTGGCCTCTTTCACAATATTCTCCGCTTCTAATCCTTTTGTATGCTTTGCGGAAGGATTTCCGTAGGACACTTCCATAGCCTCGTTCATGGCCTCTAAGACCTCCGGAAAAACTTTTGTTGTCGCCGCATTATCCAAATATACTGCCATGTCACTCCTCCAACTCAAACATTAAAACCGACAGCACGGCCATGCCCGCGGTTTCTGTTCTCAATATTCTTCTGCCGAGACTCAAAACTCTGCCTCCTGCCTGTTTCAGTTCTTCGATCTCCAAAGGCTCAAATCCGCCTTCCGGTCCAATAAAAACACCGATGGACTCTTTGCCCTTTGTCTCCCGGATCAACTCTCTTGAATATTCCATACCCTCTGCCGCCTCGTAGGGTACCAGGAGGGCAGACAGGCTTTGGGCTTTCTCTGCAGCTTCTTTCAATGTAAGTACTTCGCTGACCTTTGGCACCAGACCTCTTTTGGACTGTTTTGCCGCACCGAGAGCGATGGCATTCCAACGCTCTACTTTTTTTCTGGCCTTTTTTTCATCCAGTTTGACAACGCACCGCTTCATCTTCACTGGCACGATCTCACTGGCTCCAAGCTCCACGGCCTTTTGGATGACTAGTTCCATCTTGTCACCTTTAGGCAACCCCTGGAACAGTACAATCCTCTCCTTCAGTTCTGATTCCACACCGTGGATATCCAGAATTTTGGCCAGAACCCTGTTTTCCTCTATCAGTTCCAGTTCACATTCATATTCAATTCCCCGGCGGTTGGAAAGCAGCACATGCTCTCCCTTCTTCATACGGAGCACATTTTTTATATGGTTGACGTCTTCCCCCTCTATTTTGATCAAGGTTTGGTCCACCTGGCTCTCATCTATAAAAAAACGATACATCAATCTTTCCTTTTCCTTGCTGTAATGGAAACCCACTCTTTTAATCTTCTTGTCTTCACTGCCTGGAATCCGTATTCCTCCAGCTTTTGAAGCACATCCTGCTCTTTTGTATCAATAATGCCGGAGATTACAAATGCCCCGTCTTCCTTTAAGAACATGTCTACGATCTCAGTGAGCGGAAGAATCACATCAGCCAGAATATTGGCGGCTACCAGATCATACTGGTGCTCTCCCAGAGATCTTGCGAATTCCATGTCATCCAGTACATTCCCCCCGAACACCTCATACCTGTCCCCGGCTAAATGATTTACATCCATATTTTCCGCCGCGGCTTTCACAGCTCTCGGGTCAATATCTGTCATGACTGTTTTGCCGGCGCCCAGTTTCAGGGCAATAATGGATAAAATACCGCTGCCGCATCCCACGTCCAGCATGACCGTGTCCGGGCCTATCTCTTCCTTCAGGCCCTCAATACAGAGCCTGGTGGTCTCATGGGAGCCTGTTCCGAATGCGGTGCCCGGATCGATCTCTACCACCACATCTCCCTCTTTCTGGTCAGTAAGCTCCTCCCAGGTAGGTTTGATGATGATCGTGTCGTCCAGTCTCAACGGCTTAAAGAACTGTTTCCAGTTGTTGATCCAGTCCTCTTCCTTGGTGAATCCGTATTCGATCGTACCCTCTCCAATGTCCATAAAATCCTTTACCCTGTCTAACATCTCCTGGATCCTCATGGTCACGTCTTCCAGATTCTCAGATTCATCGAAGTAACAGTGAAGCAGAGCTTTTCCGTCATCCGGTTCCTGATGGTCCGGCAGGACCTCAATGAACATCTCTTTCATCTCCTCCTGAGTCAGAGGCACCCGGTCCTCCACTTCTACACCGCACGCTCCAAGCTCTGTCAGTTCATAACTCAGCATATCCTCCGCTCCGGTCACGGTGCTGATCGTAATTTGGTTCCATCCCATGAAATCTGCTCCTTTAATGTTTCTCATCCGTTTCACTATACCAGTTCATTAGTGTATCACAGAAACCGGCTCAGAACAAGAAGTCCTGCATGGTTTTTGTAACACCCGGGTAGTTTCTTAACTCCGATTCCTTTTCTTTTGCACAGATCACTGCGATATCCCTGCACCCTGCTTCGTAGGCACTTTTGATCCCTGAAAGCGAATCTTCATAAATCCGGATGTGGGACATATCCACGCCGATCAAATCTGCCGCCTTTTCAAACATGGCGATCTTGTTTTCATAAGTCCCGTCATCATAGACGATCCGGGAAGGATCAAACCAGCGGTCCAGACCAAAAGACTCTATGAAAAAGTCCATATTTTCTTTAATGGATGCACTGGCGATAGTAAAAGGAATTCCCTTTTCTTTCAGAAGATCCAGAAATCTTTCTACTCCTTCCACCAAATGGAAATGCTCTTTATCCTCTCTGCAGAATCTCCGGTAGTATTCCTCTTTCAGTTGAGAATATCTGACCTGTTCCTCCTCTGTTGCCCTTCCGTCCATCATGTACTGGATATTTATGATGTTTGGGGTTCCGTTCAGCCTTGTGTGAAGTTCTTCGTCTGTGACATCCGTCCCCCTTAAAAGCCTTGAGATCTCTCCCCACGCCATCACATGCTTATCATCGTCAAAAAACATTGTCCCATTAAAATCAAAAATCACACCCTGATATGTCTCCATACTCATTCTCCTATTCATCATAAATTACAACCACATCATCTTCACGGATCATCGTCTCGCCGTTTGGAATCAAATCCTGGGCCTTTCTCCGTATCATGGCCACCAGCACATGATCTTCCAGATCCAGATCTTTGATCTTCCGGTTTCTCCACGGATGCTCCTCATCTATTTTAATCTCCCTTAGGGCTATTTCGTTGGCCGGTTCGTAGGAAGGAACGTTCAGCGCAATCTCATCGCCGGCTTGAATCACCGTATCCCCCTTCGGTATGATAATCCCGTCCTCTCTTCTTATGACCATGGCCAGGGATCCCTCCGGCAGAGTCACATCTTTCAGTTTCCGGTTTTCCCAATGGTGTCCGGCAGATATGTGCATCTGCATCAAAGTCATGGCGGATTCTTCCTGATAATCATTAAAGGTTTTTAAAACATTGTTTTGTTCATCAATCAAATGAAGCCTCCGGGCAGCTTCTGGGAGCAGGGTCCCCTGCACAGCCACTGAGATCAGAGCCAGCCCAAACACGATGTGAAATACATTGCTCTGCATTGTTGCACCTCCCGCCGAGGCGAAGATAGCAAACACAATGGAGGATGCCCCTCTGAGTCCCGAAAAAGAAACAAAGATCTTCTCTCTTAGATTGAGATAACCGCCGGTCAGCGCAAAAATCATCGCCGGCCTGGCAATCAGGGTGAGAAATAATATAATGACAATCGTCTCAGGAAGTGACGCGATCATCTGGGACGGGTAGGAAAGCAGCCCGATAAGAAAAAAAGTAGCCATCTGTGCCAGTATTGTGACATTGTCAAAAAACTTTACCACATTGGCCTTATTCTTTGTTTTCGCATTTCCCATGATAATGCCGGTCAGATATACGGAAAGAAAGCCATTGCCTCCAAGTATCCCTGCAAGGGCATAGGAAATCAGCGCTGCCGCCAGTACAAAAACCGCATCGAATCCATCGGTGCAGAATTTAAACTTCTGGATTACCTTCGGCGCCAGAATCCCCACAGCCAGACCGATGCCGATGCCCACGGCCAGCTGAAGAAGGACCATCTTCCAGAGAAAGCCCATTTCCCCGCCCTGCATGATCGTAAGGGCGATCACAGTGAGCATATAAGAAAAAGGGTCATTGCTCCCGCTTTCAATCTCCAGCAGCGGAGCTAGATTCCCTTCCAGGTTCAAGTTTTTTGACCGGAAGATGGAAAAGACAGATGCCGCATCGGTACAACTGACCACAGATCCAATCAGAAAACTTTCCGGAAACGGCAGCTTTAAAAGAAAATGACAGCAAAGACAGACCAGAGCCGCAGTCATGACAACACCGAGTGTGGACAAGGCCACCGCTCTCTTTACAGCCGGTCTGGCGTGTTTCCAGCTGGTGGAATAGCCACCGTAAAACATGATAAATATTAATGCCGCAGTACAGATATTTTCTGCAATCTGATAATTACTGAACTCAATTTTAAAAATTCCCTCAGATCCGAACATCATTCCCAGAAACATAAAGATCAGGAGACTTGGAACCCCAATCTTATCAGAGATTTTGTTGGAAAAGATACAGAGAAGCAATACTACAGCACAAAGCAACAAGTAAAATTCCATATGTAACCTCTCTTATTGTAATACACAATACAACGGGTATTCCATATCATTGTATCAAATCCTTGTTTATCTGTCGAGAAAGCCTCCCTGTAGAAAAAAGTGAACAAGCCTCCTAATTTTGGGGAGGCTTGTTCACTTTACGCGCCAAATGCGATTTGATGCAGGCAAATAATTTTCTCTGTTCTATCTAATTGGTGCCAGCTCTATATAACCTCTTGTCCCTACTGGCTCCAGCTGGATCCGGGGATTACTCTCATCCCACTGGCATCCGATAACGGAAGGATCATACTTCTTCATAGCTTCCCACACTTCCTCGATTGCCTGGCAGTAGTTCTCCTCCTCAAAGGGTTCGCTCTGGAACATCAGATACTTGGCAGCCGGGAGAAGGATCATCTCAAAGCCCTCCGGCACTTCTCCCTCATAATCTTTTGATACCTCCACACCCTGAACATATTCCGATGTGTCCGGCTCTCTGTAGGCCGGCGGAAGCCACAGGCATACCGGCTCTCCACTGATGGACTTGATGCTGAGCAAAAGGCCCCATACATCACATCCGACTTCCTCACAGTAAGCGAAATAATCTGCTGCTTTTTTCCCTCTTTTGATGATAACTTTTCTTTCTGGTTTTTCTGTCACCTGAATAAATACATTTCTTAAATTTTCCATGATCGGTCTCCTTTCAATTTCCCTGAATTTAACGCCATAAGATGTAAAGAGATATAAAGGAACAGGGTTTAAGGCATACTCCCGGGGATTGCACCCGAATTCACGCAAAAACGCTCTCTGATATCCATCCACACTGTCAAATCCCATCTCAAAAGCCACATCCGTGATCCTGCATGCGCAGTCCCTGAGCTTTAATGCCGACTTGGACAGGCGGAGCCGTCTTATATAGTCCGCCGGTGTTACCCCCACGTGACGGGTAAACAGCCGGTAGGAATACCACGGAGAATACAGTGATACATTTGCCAGATCAGCCAGCGTTATATTGTCCGCCAGATGTTCTTCTATAAAATCCTGCATGCGCTGGACCGCATCGATCTGTTCCTGCATATCCGTTACCTCCTTACATCTGCTATTATAGATTTAGCGAAAGGAAAACTCTCGACTATTTTTGCTCTTCCATCTATATATCATAAAACAAAACACGGAAGTAGACTTATGGAAAATTTATCTATGTTGGTAAAAGTGTACAAGCCCACATAAAGCCCCGGAAAAATCCAGGGCTTTGATGTATATCTCAATCGTTCTGAGGTCCGGCAGTACAGTGCATGCCGATCGGTTTTACATTAAAGTTGGAGCGGTATTCGCTCTCCGTCCAGAAAATATCCTCTGCCACAAGGCATTCCGGATTTAACTCTATGCCGTCCAGCATAATCTCTTTAAACTTCTTATAGCCGGCCCGGTCAATCAGGTGCCCGCCGTGCAAATACTCTGGCTTATAGTCCATGACCCAGGCAGAAAACTTCTGCCAGTTCCCGAGAACTTTAAGGATCACTTCCTCCGTGGCCCAGTTTAAAAACATCTTTCCCGCTCTGGGAGTCTGGCGGCCAGTGCGTCCTCCCAGGATCACTCTATAAAACTTCGTCTCCTGCCTGGTCCATGCACTGGCCGGACAGGCTCTCACACACTCCCCGCATCCAACGCAGCAGCATGTATCTTTTTCGATTTTCTGCGTCTCTTCATTGAGACTTAAAACCCGTGTAGCTCTCTGTTCACAGGCCCGCACACAGGCTCCGCAGCCGATGCACCGCTCCGGGTGATACGTCATCCTGGCAGTTCCTATGATGCCAAAGTCACACATATGTGCTTTATTGCAATCGTTGGGACAGCCGGAAATATTGATCTTAATATGGTAATGGCTAGGAAATATAATTGGCTCGATCTTTCTTGCCAACTCAAAGGTATTGGAATTGCCGCAGATACAGTGGTAGTTTCCGATACAAGCGGTGATATTTCTAGCTCCGATGGTCGTATAGCCTTCCTTTGGATCCCACGGTTCTGGCTCATGGGCCACCGTATCCATATCCGCTTTACAGAGTTCTCCGTCCACTTCTTTGATATACTGCTCCAGATATGCATTGACTGCAGGAATATTTTCATACTTGATACCTGGAATGTCAAAGGTCTGGCGCGTGCCGAAATGGAAGTTGCCGTCCCCCCAGGTCTGGGAGATATGCTCCACGTAAGACAGGTATTTGGCATCCACGGTTCCTCCGGGAACCCTCATCTGAAGCATGAACACTCCAGGTTCTTTGGATTGGCGGAAACAGTTCAGCCGTACTTTGCCCACATTGATATCATGATTCATTGTTGCACACTCCTTCCTTAATCCACCAGATCCCTGGCTGTTGTGTAAGGGAATACCGGTCCATCCAGACAGACATAGACTTCATCGATGCGGCAGTGCCCGCACTTTCCGATGGCGCAGGACATCTTTCTCTCAAAACTCATCCAGATTTTTTCCGGGTCCACACCGCAGTTTAAAAGTTCCAGTCCTGTAAATTTCATCATTGGGGGAGGCCCTACCACGATGACAGCATAATCTTCTTCAAAACTTTCAAACGGGATCTCCTTTACAAAAGCAGTGACCATCCCGGTCCTCCAGCCATCTTTCTCCCCATGATCAAGTGTATAAACTGTGTGGAATTGATCCTTCCACTCTTCTAGTTCTCTGCCGAATACGATTCCGGCCTCGTCTTTGAATCCGGAGATGAGGTGTACATCTTTTACAAAGTCCACATCCTCCGCACATTTATGGAGAAGAGAGCGCACAGGGGCCAATCCGGTCCCACCGGTGATGACCACCAGATGCCTGCCTCTGAATTCTTCTACCGGCCATCCGTTGCCATAAGGTCCTCTGAGAAAAAGTGTGTCCCCCTTTTCCTTGCTGAAAATGCAGTTGGTCACTCTGCCCACAGAGCGGATGGTGAACTCCAGCCAGCCGTCTCCCTGGGCGGAAACTGAGATCGGAGCCTCCCCTGTCTTCGGAATGGAAAGCTGCATAAACTGGCCGTGGTCCGGCCTGGCATCAGAAGCGACCCGGAACGTCCATTCATGCTCGCTTTCCCGCTTTACATTTAATATCGTACATGGCTGGGGCTGAACAAAATTTTCCATACCTTTACCTCCCTTGCTGTGCCATCTCGGCTTTTATCTCGTTTACCGCATCATTCACCTTGGAAACAGTCGCTGAAATAGAGATCAGCTCCGGACAGCGGTGGGCACACCTGCCGCATCCCACACACATGTGCCTGGTCTTGAAACGTGCTTTATAGTCATGGAACTTATGGAGGATCTTGTAGCGCATCCTGTCGCCTGCGGTGTCACGAAACTCTCTCTGGCCTGCCATCTGATCAAATCCTGCGATCTGGCAGGATGCGGTCACTCTGCGCCGTTCGCCAGCCTCCGGATTATCTCCATAGCTCAGATCCCGTGTGGAAAAACAGGTGCAGGTAGAACAGGCCACCGTACAGCTGCCGCAGGAGATACACCTTTTGTCGAATTCTCTCCACATAGGATGCTTTTTAAGGGCCAGCCGCACTTGTTTGTCAGAAAGGTCAGGGATGGTAACTTTTGTTTCATTTTCTTCCACAAAAGCAGGGGTATAGCTACCTTTTGGCATTCCTTCAAAATATGTATCGAACGAATCCTCCTTGATCTGCACATCGGCCCCGTCCTCCCGGAACCGGACTGCCATGGAATAATCATCGGTTTTATTGCTTCCCATAGAAACACAGAAACAGGTATCATCCCCGCCGGTACATTCCATCATGGCAAACTTTACAAGGCCGCGCATGCGCTCATAATAATAATCCGTATAGCCTCCGTTGCCTGCATATATTTCATCCTGGATATGCTGGGCATTGATATCGCACGGTCTGGCCAGGATTAAAACAGGCTTTACAGGATTCTTGCTTGTTCTGTACTCATCCTCTGTGTAATAGAAAAGTGTCTGCTGAATCGGCATTACAATCTCTTTCATCGGATAATCTGACTTTTCCTTCCAGACAATTTCTTCAAATTTCCTTACCTCATCGTAGCGTATGATATCCGTGTCAGAATAACGCCCCTGTTTTGGAAAACGTTTCGGAGCATAGACGCGGTAGTCTCTGCGAAGTGCTTCCAACACCCGGTCAGCCTGGGCAATGTCAAGTGAATACTCCATTTTCTCATCCCTCCATTTTATACTCTGTGTAGCCTAATCTAAGATCTCCAGGTTTCATTACTTCTATTATACTGCTGTACTATAATTATTCATAATTATAGTTTTTTATCATAACATAATAAATTTTTATCTATATATTCAATCAGCCCCTCTTAATGTTATAATATTTTTTGACTATCATTTACATACAGAAAGGATGGTACCTACTTATGAAATATAAACTGATCGCCCTGGATTTAGACGGAACCTTAAACACCGATGAAAAAACGGTCACTCCAAAAACCAGAGATGCCCTGCTTGCCGCACAGAGACAGGGCATTACCGTAGCCCTCTGTTCTGCCCGTCCGGTTCCGGGCCTTTACAAAGAAATGCGTATATTAGAGATGGAAAAATACCACGGAATGCTGATCGCCTACAACGGCGGAAAGATCCTTAGAGCCGATGACAAGACAGTGCTCCACCAGCAGTCCTTCCCCTGTGATTTCGCCAAGGAAGTCCTGCGGCACTTGGAACACTATCCGGTGGTACCTATCATCGATGACGGCGAACGCTTTTATGTTACGGACAAGAATGGCTACAAAGTCCAGCATGAGTGCTGGAACAATCAGATGGAATGTACAGAAGTCCCTTCATTGGCTGATTTCCTCGACTTTGATCTGGTCAAGATCTTAATGTCCGTGCAGCCGGATCAGCTCTGGCAGGTTCTTTCGGAGATTGGAAAACCCTTTGAAGACGACCTTGTTTTCGTCAGGACAGCACCATTTTACATAGAGGCCATGCCCAAAGGGATCAATAAGGCAGAAGGTCTCAGGCGTACCTGTGGGCTCCTTCAAATCTCTCCCGAGGAAGTGATGGCCTTCGGAGATGCGGAGAACGACCTGGAAATGATAGAATTTGCAGGCCATGGAGTGGCGATGGGAAATGCCTGTGATGCTCTGAAAGAGATTGCTGATGAAGTGACACTCGGCAATAATGAAGACGGCATTGCACATACGCTGGAACATCTTTTATAAGCACTTATAAAACCCTGGAGAAAAAACTTCTCTCCAGGGTTTGGTTTATTTCTACTTCAGTATTTCCAGCACCTCATCAAACACCTTCTGTGCATTCATACTCCCAAAGTCCTGAGGTGCGATCACCATGGCAGGAACTCCCTCCGCACTATTTTTGATGTCCTCCAGGGCAAACCGGATCTGCGGTCCCAGCAGGATTACATCCGCGTTCTCCTTATGATCCTCAAGTTCCACCATGGGGATTGCATCTACCTTGGCATCGATCCCTCTTTTTTTTGCCTCTTCCTCCAATCTCAGTCTCATAATGCCCGTACTCATCCCTGCATTGCATACAAGTAAAATATTCATTCTCTATCCCTCCACTTCTTCTTTTAACTTTTGCTTCTCATACACTTTGAAAAACGGAAAATAAATCACAAGATCCAGCACGATCAATAAAAGAACTAGTAAAACAGCTTTCACATCCATGGTATTGATCAATGCCCCAATCGGCGAAATCATATTCCAGCTCGCGTCCGCAAACGTCCTCGCCACCAGTCCAAAATCCATGGCCAGATAAGTAATAACAGCGTTTAACGGCATCACAAGCACAAACGGGATCATCATAGTTGGATTGTACATCAGAGGCAGTCCAAAGATCAACGGTTCATTGATATTAAAAAGGGACGGGATCAGGGACAGCCTGCCAATGGTCTTGATCTGCTTTGACTTACTTGTGGCCGCCAAAAACGCAAGCCCCAGTGTTGCTCCGCTTCCGCCGATAGCCATAAATGTCCACCAAAACGGTTCTGTCACAATGTATGGAAGTGACACTGCGGCAGTACCGGCCGCAAAGGCTGTGACATTTGCCGTGTAGTTGTTCAGTAAAAATGGAGTCAATGGCCCGGTTATGACAGTGTCATGGATTCCAAACCACCAGAAAACCATCACAACCACTGCCAGGATCACAATCCCCCAGATGTTGTCCACCATTTTTACAAGCGGCGTCATAAGAGTCGTCATCAATGTGGGAAATCCTGCCCCTGTGGCTGCCAGAACAATATTGCTCACCGCCGCAACTGCGATCAGGACAATGAGCACTGGTACAAGATTTCCGATGGATTCCGCCAGAGCTGGTGGAACCCCTCCTCCGGTCAGGTTGATATAACCCACCTTCTTTTTCACCAAAAACCGATAAAGTTCAAAAGAGCAGATTGATACCAGGATTGCTGTAAACAGTCCGCTTCCGTCTAAATATGTTACAATGATCTTCCCGTCCGGATTCATCGTGGCGGCGATCAAAAAAGACATGGTGGTGATGAGCATGGGCATGATCGGACTCATTTTATAATGCTTAGCCAGCTGGTATCCAAGGATCACGGCCACATATAAGGACATGACCGTCATCGTGATCAGATAAATAAATCCCAGTGAAGATTCAAGATGTTTCGCAAGGACTGCCCAGCTGTGAAAAAATGATTTTAGAATCCCTGCATCCATAGCCGTATAGTCCATAGGCGGTGAGATAATGACCAGAGAAAAGCTTCCAATGGTCATAAACGGGATCAATGCCAAAAATGTATTTTGCAGCGCCTGCAGGTATTTCTGCCTGGACAGCTTATTTGCCACCGGCGCGATTTTTTTCTCGATAAACGCGTTAAACTTCTCCATTCAATTTCCCTCCCCATTCTTCGATCCATTTCTGATACCAGTAATAGCTGTCTTTTGGTATTCTCCTATTCTGATGGTCGAAGTCAACATATACTAATCCATATCGTTTTTCATATCCGTTGATCCAGCTGTACACATCCATAGTAGACCATACGAAGTACCCTCTGACATCACATCCTTCTTCCATTGCCTTTTTGATCCATTCTACATATCCCTTGAGATAGTCGATCCGGTAGTCATCGTGGATTCTTCCTTCCTGGATTTCGTCATAGTAACCGATTCCATTTTCGGTGATGATCACAGGTGTTTCCGGATACAATTCTTTCAGTTTCAACAACAGATCATAAATGGATTTTGGATACACCTCACTTCCCCACGGGTTTTTCTTTGTGTCCTTATCCTCATCCAGAGCAAACCAGCCTTTTACTTCCAATTCCTCCTTCGGGCCGGAAGTTCCCGTGTTATTGGCAACCAGGGAAGTCTCCTTTCCAGAACACGGCTTTACAAGAAATCTGCAGTATGCATTGACTCCGAGATAATCCACCGTTCCGCTCTCAAAGATTTCTTCGTCCGATTCCAGCATATAGGACAGATCATACCCCTGGGATTCCAGCTGTGTTATGTAATCTTTAGGATAACTTCCGTTGACACAGACATCATTTACCGAAGTATTAAAGAAGATATCGGCCAGATGTGCGGCCTTTTTATAGTCCCTGCCATCTGAAAGAGTCTCAATGGGGTAACTGTCACTTACTAGTCCGATCATTCCAACCCCATTCAAGTCACGGTATGCTTTTACCGCTTTGGCGCTGGCCAGCATTATGTGATACATGGCTTTCCATCTTATCTCCATATCCTTTTTGTTGGGAGGGTAGTTTCCAAACCCATAGCAGCACAGCGTCTCATAATTAGGTTCATTAACGGTTGCCCAATATTTCACCCGGTCCCCAAATTCTTCAAAACAAACCTTTGCATATTCTTCATACGCATCCGCTGTCTTTCGGTTTTCCCAGCCGCCTTCTTCAAACAGCGTCTGGGGCAGATCATAGTGATAGAGTGTCACCAGCGGTTCCACCTTATATTTGAGACAGGTGTCGATGAGACGGTTGTAAAAATCAATTCCTTCCGGGCATCTTTCTCCGGTTCCGTCCGGCAGTATCCTGGTCCATGCAATGGAAAACCGGTAAGCATTCTGATTCCCCTCTGCAAGCATCCTGATGTCTTCTTCAAAGCGGTGATAGTGATCACATGCCACATCTCCTGTCACGGGATTCACATTATTTTTCTCGCTGTGGCAGAAAACATCCCAGTTGGACTTTCCTTTTCCGCCCTCATTCCATGCGCCCTCACACTGGTATGCAGCTGTGGCGCTCCCCCATAAGAACTTCTGTTTATGATCCATTTTTTATGAATTCCTTTCTTTATACAGGCTGATAAACTCTTTTGCCACTCTCTCATACATGATGGTCGTCATTAAATGATCCTGTGCATGAACCAGCAGAATGCTGTACTCCATGTCTTTTCCCTGAGCTTCCTCCGCCAGTAATTCCGTCTGGGCTTCATGGGCCAGGGTCAGCTGTTCCTCTCCCAAAGCGATCTGCCGGTCCGCCTCTTCATAATTTCCTTCCCTGGCTTCCTGCACAGCTTTAAAGAAATATGAAAATGCATCTCCTGCAAAACTGATCATCTGAAAAGATACATTTTGTGCTTCTTTTCTGTTCATTTGATTTCCTCCTTGTCGATTGATCTGCCTTTATTATAAAAAACGGACTGTAAGCATTCAAATCATGTTCTGCGGGGTACCCCGCAATCTTCCATTTGGTTTTTTTCTCTGGCTGCAATATAATAAAAAATGTAGATAATAAACAGAAACATATCATACGGGGGCTGTAAGATATGAATAGATTTGACGACCGAAAACAAAAAATCATTAATATGACAGCAAACTCATCTGGTCCTGTTACCGGAAAAACACTGTGTCTGTCCCTGCACCTTTCTCTGCGCACGATACAGGGGGACATTGCTGCCATCAATAAGATGCTTCCTTTAATCAGGTCATCCAACAAAGGATATACTATCATAAAAGAAAATTATCGGAAACTGAATACAGAAACATCCGGCAAGGCTGAAAGCAGTGACCATATGATCATCAAAAGGCTTATGTTTGCAGATACTCCCTGCCAGATCGATGAATTTGCGGAGTCTCTGTTTATGAGCACATCCACCCTTGAAAGAAAAATTAAAAAAATCCAGCTGCTCTTGTCAAAGTACCATCTGGATTTGGACCGGAAAAACTCCTATTTACAGATTAGCGGAAATGAATTAAACAAACGCAAGCTGATCAATCATTTGATTTTTGAGGAGATCAATCCTGCGTTTAATACAATCCACAATCTCTCCAATTATTTTTCGGACATTAATGTGGAAAAAATAAAATCCATTACTTTAAACTCGATCAGCAAATATGATTATTTTGTAGAAGATGCCTATTTCAATAACGTAATCGTAAGCACAGCCATCGCTTTATACCGGATGCGGTCTGATTATTATATTGAGGACAAGATCCCATATAAGATCCCAGCAGAAGCAGCAGAATACAAGATTGCTTATGAAATATGTGAACAGTATGCTTCCCATTGCTGTATCACGCCTTCTGAATACGATATTTCCTATATCGCGACCCTTTTGGAAGGACAGATCAAACCATTGGACAAAAAACAGACCCTGTCTTATGCGTCTGAAGTCCTGGCCTACGAATATATCGACGAACTGGATGCCGTTTTAAAAAGCGTCTTTGATTACTACATGATGGACATCGATTACTCAGATGATCTCTACAATTTTGCGCTCCACGTTGACGGAATGATCCGGCGCTCCCAGAATACCCAGCCTGTCAATAATCAGATGCTGGATAATATAAAAAATAACTGTCCGTTTATCCATGATATTTCCGTGGCTGTGGCCAAAAAAATCGGAGAGATGTATCAAATTCAGATTTCAGATTCCGAGATCGGATATATCAGTATCCATATCGGGTATCTGATTGAAAATGCGGCAAAAAGAACGGAAGCAGTATCGGTCCTGCTGCTTTGTGACGACTACCGCCACATCAACGAAACGATCCGGCAGAAGCTGATGGAGCATTTTTCTGATTTTATCACGGTCAGCTCGTTCCGTTTCCAGGACTCCACTCTTTCCGACACAAATGCGGATTTATACATAACAACAAAACCTATCAGCCTGTTAGGGAAAAAAGTGATCACTGTCTCACCTTTTTATACAGTAACCGACCATATGAACATCTCCAATGCCATTCAGGAATGCATGAGGGAAAAGAATATATTAAAACAGGATAAGCTGTTTTCTTCTTTTTTCCATGAAAAATTATTCTTTCAGAATCTTGAATTTTCTGCAAAAGAAGATGTGATCCGCTTTCTTGGACAAAAGATCGTTGACTTTGGAATTGCGGGAGATGATTTTATCGACTCTGTTCTCGAACGGGAACGTTTGTCATCCACCTGTTTCCTGGATGCTTTTGCAGTGCCCCATTCACTCCATATGAACGCCAGCCAGACAATGGTCTGTATTCTCACCAGTGAAAAAGGTATTCCATGGGATGAGCACATGATCCATATCGTTATGATGATCGCAGTCCACCAGGAAGACCGAAAAAAATTTATGGAACTGTACGACGGGATCGTGCGTGTCCTGGAAAACCCGCAGAATATCAAACAGCTTGTCTCTGCACGTACCCCTTCTGAATTTATCAACTGCCTGGCCAGAGAGAACATTAACAGGTAAGAACAAAGTGGGCAAGCCCACTTCATCTCCCCAACCCCTCACTCTTTGAGGGGCTTGGCAACTTTGCGCGCCAAATGCGATTTGACGTAGTCAAATAGTTTCCTCACGCATTTGTGTGCATAATGCCCGCAGGGCTTTTTTATTCCATAGGGAGGTTCGCAGAACTTTCCTATGGAATAAAAAATGCAGGACTATGATGTTGTTTCAATCATAATCCTGCATAATCTATTTTTTATGTTTCCCAAAAAATCCTTTATGTTCTTCTTTTTTCGGTGTCTCACCCATAGATTCTTGGAACTTCTTCAAAGCATCCTTCTGTTCTTCGTTGAGATGCTCCGGCACCTGGACAACTAAGGTCACATAGTGGTCACCGCGGACGTTTTTATTCCTTAAAGTCGGCACACCTTTTCCTTTCAGGCGCACACGTGTATCTGTCTGGGTTCCCGCTTTGATCGTATAATCATAAGGGCCGTCTACCGTATTGATCTTGATGGTTGCCCCCAAAGCTGCCTGGGTAAAGGAAATCGGCTCCGTGGAAATAATATCGTATTCCTGTCTCTGGAACTTCGGATGCCGGTCCACAGAAACAACCACAAGAAGATCTCCTCTTGGGCCGCCATGGGTGCCAGGCTCTCCTTTTCCCCGGATCCTGATGCTCTGTCCATTGTTGATACCGGCGGGCACAGTGACCTCGATGGTCTTTCTCTGGCTCGTGTAACCAGTTCCGTGACAGTCCGGGCATTTTTCCTTGATGACCTGGCCGGTTCCGTGACAGTCCGGACAGGTCTGGACATTTCTCACGGTGCCAAACATGGACTGCTGAGTATACACTACCTGGCCTTTACCGCCACACTTCGGACAGGTTTCCGGCTGCGTGCCCGCTTTGGCACCGCTTCCGTGACAGGAAGCACATTCCTCTTTCAGAGAGATTTCCAGTTTCTTTGTGGTTCCGAAGACCGCTTCCTCAAAAGTCACATGGATCCTTGCCCGCACATGAGCACCCTGGGTCGGAGTATTGGCCGCGCGCTGGCTTCTTCCGCCTCCGCCGAACATACCGCCGAAGATATCTCCGAAAATATCACCCATATCCCCGCCGAAATCAAAACCGCCGAATCCTCCATTAAATCCTCCGGGTCCGCCCTGCTCAAAGGCAGCATGACCAAACTGGTCATACTGCG